>Ga0233437_1002030_pt1 | contig 32883 bp, 33 predicted proteins | sample SI_122_August201_FD_182714 | JGI IMG/M metagenome (GOLD analysis project Ga0233437, IMG submission 182714) | Seawater microbial communities from Saanich Inlet, British Columbia, Canada - SI_122_August2016_200_MG | ecosystem: Environmental > Aquatic > Marine > Inlet | place: Canada: British... | reverse complement strand
CTTGTTGAGAGCGAGTTATTCGGCCACGAAAAAGGCGCCTTCACCGGCGCGAGCCACCAGAAACCGGGGCGTATGGAATTATCCCACAAGGGCACGCTTTTCATTGATGAAATTGGGGAGATTCCCACGTCCTTGCAGGTAAAGCTTTTACGAGTGCTGGAAGAAAAAGCATTTTTCAGGTTGGGGGGGGTCAAAAATATCAGTTCGAATTTTCGACTGGTGGCCGCCACAAACCGCAATCTGGTAAAAGAAGTGGAAAAGGGAAACTTCAGAGAAGACCTCTATTATCGTCTGAACGTTGTGCCCCTGATCGTTCCGCCATTGCGTAAGCGCGGCAATGACATGGTATTATTGGCAGAGCACTTTCTTGGCAGATATTCAAAGAAATATCAGCAACCCTTTCCGAAACTCACATCGAAAAACCAAGCTTTTCTGAAAACATACCAATGGCCCGGCAATGTGCGGGAGCTGCAAAACATCATCGAGCGAACCATGATCCTGGCGGATATTGACGATCTCGAACTCGTCATCCCTCAGTCCCCCAGGAAGCCTTCCGACGCGGGATCCCACATGCGCGATACCCTGTTAGCCGACATGCCCACGATGGATGAACTCCAACGTCGCTACATCAATTGCGTATTGAAAGAAACCAACGGGAAAATGAGCGGCATGGGAGGAGCAACGGAAATATTAGGAATGAAACGGACAACACTCTATACGCGAATGAAAAAATTGGGTATTTCTCCGTAAGTGACATCTCTGACCCGCACATGGAAAGGCAGCCTTTTGAAAAAAACGGTCGGGGCGGAAGACGCCGCACGCGCCACCGCCCCACCGAGAGCATGGAACGTCTTCGGACAAAGACGTCCCGAAGTATTTTGCGCTACTATGGATCTAATCCCATTTGCAGACCCAGCGGCCATGGATCTCCCTTTTTAACATCTTATCCGCCACATCATTGATCTCATCCAACGTAAAATAATTGCTGATCAATTTGTCCAATTTGAAATCCTGCGTCATGGCCAAATCCACCAGCCTCGGGATATCAATGTGCGTGGAGATGCTTCCGTAGAGGTTGCCCAAAATGGATTTCTGATGCAGGGGCAGCAGCATCAGGGGCAAATCGGTGGTCTGGTCATGGGGGGTGATGCCCGGAATCACCAGTTTTGATCCCATGCCGGTACACCAGTATGCCTGTACGATGGCCCCGGGATCGCCGATGCACTCAAAAACAACGTCCGCGCCGCCGCCTGTCAGTTCCTGAACAATGGGAACCGGATCATCCTTGGAGTTGTCGATGAAATGGGTAGCGCCGAATTCCATGGCCAGTTCTTTCTTGCTCCCTTCCAGATCCACTGCTATGACGGGATTTGCCTGCCTCAGAACCGCAGCGCGAAGGGTATTCAGGCCCACACCGCCCAAGCCGAAAACCACCGCGGACTGCCCCGGCTGTAAATCTCCGGTGTTACAGACCGTTCCCCATCCGGTGGGCACGCAGCAACCCATAAAGCAGGCGTGTTCCATGGGAAAATCTTTTCGAATCTTGATGGCGCCGTCCGCGGGAAGAACGCTGTATTCGGAAAAACCGGAAACGAAATTCCCATGGCGAACCATATCGCCGTTGCCGTCGGTGAGCCTTGAGCTGCCGTCCAGCAGCATGCCGCCCAAAAAGGCCTCGAAGTTTCCACTGCAGATATTCCCCATGCCCCGCAAACACTGGGGACACTTCCCGCAGGGGATCATCCAGGTGCCCACCACGTGATCGCCTTCTTCCAAATTAGTGACGCCCGGGCCCACTTCCTGCACGACGCCCGATGACTCATGTCCGATGGCCAGAGGCAGTTCAATGGGGATTTCACCTAAGCACAGGTGGAGGTCCGAATGGCACCAACCCGTATAGGCCATTTTGATGAGGACTTCTCCCTCCTTTGGGGGCGCCAGTTCCAGTTCCTCGATGGTCATGGGTTTGTTGGGTTCTCTTAATACGGCTGCTCTCGTTTTCATAATACACTCCTTTCATTTGGTTGTTTAAGTTTATATATTAAGTCGTTATCGCTTATTCCAGGGTGGCGCCAGTTTGATTTTATAATCCGTCCATTTGAATGGATACACCGTCATCTGCTTCCCATTCCACCACTGACTGGCCGTGGACTCGAAAACCGCCACGCCGTTTTTCCCATAGTTGACTTTCCCCATGACGGTCTCGAATTCATTCTCCAGGACCGCCTGGCGAACCTTTGCTGAATCCAGGGTGCCCGCTTTTTCAATGGCCTGCCATAGAATCTGGCACAGTCCGTACAAAGCGCCCACGCTCACGGAATGTTTTTTGAAGTGATTATAGTAACGCTCTCCCAGCTCTTTTGCGCCGGGAAAGGGAAAATCCATGGACCAGAATCCATCACAGATGATGTACTGGGCATCCTTGCCCAAAGCGTTCCAGAACTCCCCGGCCCAGGCCCCTTTCCAGCCATGGAAATATTTGACGCTGAGATTGTTCTCCTTCATCTGCCTGACAAAGGTTATGACATCGGTATCGGCGCCGAATATCAGAATAGCATCCACACCCTGAGCCTTTGCTTTAATGATCTGTGCGGAATAATCCTTGGCGCCCACGGCCCAGGACTCATCCATGGCAAAGGTATAACCGAATTTTTTGGCCAGGCTTCGAAATAACCCTGCAAAAGCCCGCCCGTCAAAGGTATCCTCCATAATCAGCGCGGGTTTCTTGGGTCGTTCATTTTCGGGCAGGCTGTCCCAGATCTGATAGGGCACGCTGCACGCCTGATCCAGCTTGAAGAAAAAGAGCGTGGACCACTTGAAATGATGCTCCAGCCACGGCGGTATCAGGCATATGGATGTATGATAGTATCGGCGGTACTTTTCAGCGGTAATACAACCGGGAATGACGCCGAAGGGCGCGGCAAAGCCTCCCAGCAGCAGGTCCACTTTTTTCTGTTTGATCAACCGCTCCACCGCTGAAGCCGCCTTTCCGGGATCGCTGCCATCATCGGCCACCATGAGCCTTACGGGAAGTTTCTTCCCGTATTCCTTAACATAAATGCCCCCCGCCTTGTTGACGTCGTCCACGGCTGTCTGGTAAGCCCAGCGTTGCTCAATTCCTGCTCCGGCCAGAATGCCCGTAAGCGGAAGATTGCTTCCGATGAGGATTTCCTTTTTTTCCTTCTTGGCTTCAGCCGACGGCGCCATACAGAGAAAAAGAGACAAAGAAACAAAAACCGCCATGAAAACCGTCGTCGTTTTGCCACGCTCAAGGATTCCCTTCCACATAATACTCTCCTTTCATATCGTCTGGGTTGATGGTTTGAAAACATCCTTGAATAAACACACCACCTCCTTTCTTGACTGGACGCTTAACCTCAAACTGCCCGTTTAAATGGAAGCAATCGCCGCAGAATGGGAGATTGATCCCCTTTCGATCCCAGACTCATGATCCCCTTGGGCAGAAAAAGCATCACCAGAATAATAAATGCGCCTGAAAAAATAGGATGGATATCCGGAAGCCATGTATTGGCCATCTCAAAGACGGCGGACATGACAAAGGCGCCTATAATCGGTCCCATCAGGGTTCCGATGCCCCCCAGAATCGTCATGAGGACGGGCAGCAAGGCCCAGTTGAGGCTGAAAACCCCCGATGGATGAATATGAAACAGGTAATAGGCAAAGATACTCCCGCACATACCGGTAAAAAAAGCGCCCACCGAAAAGGCAAGAATCTTGTATTTCAAGACAAAAATACCGTTGGCGCCGGCAGCCTCTTCATCCTCCCGGATGGCCACGAATGCCAGGCCGACACTGGAACGAAGCAGTAAAAAAAGGACCAGCAGGGTCACCAGCGCAATAGCCAGCGCGATATAGTAGTAGGGCGCCATGGATTCATATGCCGAAGAAGGGAGCATGAGTCCCACGGGACCGCCCGTTAGGGAACCCCCTTGGGTAAACACCACCCGCAGGATTTCGCCCAGGCCCAGGGTGCCCAACGCAAAATAGTCTCCCCGTAACTTGGCCAACAGGGGAATCCCGATCAAAATTGCCAGCACAGCGGCCCCAAGGCCGCTCAGCAGCATTCCGACGGGATCCAGATATCCAATCCACTCTGCTTTCCATGCGATGGCCGTCACATAAGCCCCAACGCCGAAAAAGGCATGCTGGCCTAAAGATGCCTGCCCCGCATAACCGGCCACCAGGTTCCATCCCTGGGCCATGGACACGTAGATAAAGGTCAGGAATAGAAAATAGACCAGGTAGGATTCCTCCGAATCCACCAGGAAAGGAAAAACCAACAGGAATCCCAGCAGGGGAAAACCGCCCCAACAAATCGCTTTCCAGTTATGCTCACCCATCTGTCTCATGGTTGTTTCCTTAATGAGGGCTCCGAAAAATAAAAATACGGACCCTTACGAAGCTGCTGAACGGCCAAAAATCCCCTGGGGCCGAAACATAAGCACCAGGAGGAAGGCCCCATAGGAAATGGCGTCGGCCCAGCCCCCGCTGATGGTATAGGCGCTGACGCTTTCGATCACCCCCAGCAGAATCCCGCCGAACATGGCCCCCCCCACGCTCCCGATGCCGCCGAATGCCACGGCAATGAGGGCTTTCAGGCTGAAAACGAAACCGAAATAGGGATCAAACGGGTATGTGGTGGCCGTGGCGACCCCTGCAATACCGGCCAGCGCAATGCCGATGGAAAAGGTGATACCGCTCACCCTGCGGGGACTAATGCCCAGGAGTGCGGCGGCCTTGATGTTTTCCGATGCCGCACGAACGGCCTTTCCCCAAAGGGTCTTTTTCATGAAAAAAAAGACCAGGCCCGTGGCCAGAAGACTGATCAGGAAAACCACAGCCCGGGTAAAAGAAATCTGAATGTTTCCCACGGCAAGGCCCATGCCGGTGTAGCTGGTGGTAACAGCCCGGGTATTGGCGGTCCAAGCCAGGGACATGAGATTCTCCAACAGAATCATCAAACCAAAGGCCAGGAGCAACGAAGGATTTTTTCCCGCCGCTGCCACTCGGCTGAAAAGCCCCGCATAAAAAATCCAGCCGATACCCAGAAAAATGGGAATAATCAACACAAAGCAGAAAAATGGATCCACGGACGTGAGCGTGAAAATCCAATAGGTAATATAGGCGGCCAGGATCATCATGGCGCCCTGGGCGATGAAAATGATCTGCATGGTCCCAAAAATGAGGCTCAATCCAATGGCGGCTACCCCATACATGCTGCCGAATAAAACGCCGTTCACCAGAATCTGTAAAAAAGCGGCCATGGGAGAAAATCCACTCATGAATTCATCCTTTCATCCCCAGGTAGGCCTGCTTAAATTCGGGGTTTCTCAGGAGGTCACTCCCTTTGCCGCTCAATTCCATCCTGCCCGTTTTCAGTACGTAGGCATGGTCTGCAATTTCCAGCGTCCGGTGAACATTCTGTTCCACCAGAAGGACGGTGACGCCTTCCCTATTCAAGTCCTGGATGATCTCAAACATCAGCTTGACGATCACCGGCGCCAAGCCGAGAGAGGGCTCGTCCAGCATGAGCACAACTGGTTTTGCCATGACGGCGCGTGCAATGGCCAACATCTGTTGCTCACCCCCGCTAAGAGAACCCGCGCGCTGATGGATGCGATTCTTAAGCACGGGAAACAGATCAAACACACGGGCCAGGGATTCTTCGAACGAAGGCCGGGCCCGTACGGGGAACCCACCCAACTCCAGATTTTCCAACACCGTCATTCGGGAAAACAGCCCACGGCCTTCCGGTACATGGCTGATGCCGAGCGCCGCCACTTCTTCAGGCCTTACATGGTTGATGGATTTCCCCTGAAACAACACCTCTCCCCTGCTCGGCCGAACGATACAAGAAATAGCGTCCAGAAGCGTACTCTTTCCGGCGCCGTTCGCCCCCACCAGAGCAACGATCTGCTCCCGGTCCACGCAAAAAGAGACATCCCAAACGGCCTGGGCATCTCCATAGAAAATATCCACACTTGACACTTCAAGCAGGTGTTTCACCCAGATAAGCCTCTATGACGGTCTCGTTTTTAGCAATCTCTTCCGGTTTTCCATCGGCAATTTTTCGGCCGTATTCCAACACCATGATCCGATCGCACAGATGAAAAATAGCATCCACTTTGTGTTCCACCCATAAAATCGCCACGCCCTTTACTTCCCTGGCTTTGTTGATAACCCCCAGCATGGTCATGGTCTCTGATGGATTCAGGCCGGCCATGGGCTCATCCAGCAGGGTTACCCGCGGATGGGAAGCCAGTGCCCTGGCTACCTCCAGAAGGCGTCGATCGGAAAGGGTCATATGGGCGGCAGCCGTATCTTTCTTGTCGATGAGTCCCACCAGTTCCAGCGCTTCCAGCGAATTTTCACGGGCTTCTTTTCTTCGCTGGCCGGCGCCGTAAATGGCGCCCACCAACACATTTTCAAGAGCCGTCATGCTCAGAAAGGACCTGACCAGTTGAAAGGTACGGGAAATCCCCAATCGGCAGATAGCATGAGGGGATCGGCCGGTGATTCTCTTGCCCCCCAGGTAGACATGGCCCGCATCCGGCTTGCAGATGGACGTAATAACATTGAACAGGGTTGATTTCCCGGCGCCGTTGGGCCCGAGGATTCCTACGATTTCCCGGCTCTCCAGGTCCAGGCTTATATTGTCCAAAGCCAGCAGACCACCAAATTTTTTTTGGATTCCGTCGAGATTGAAGACGACTTCGGTTTTATCCAAGTTGAATGCCCCGAATTTCGGAAAAAGAAGATAACTCAGGATCAAAGCAAATACCGTGCCTGAAACAAAGCAGGTAGTGGTAACCAGCTGAAAACATTTAATTTTCATTACAATACGTCAATCAGGGAAAAACAAGACGTTACTTCTGGTATCAATTTCCAATTCCGGTCCCCCGTCGTGGGCGTGGGCATTTGCCTGAAAACCCGCTCAAGGCGGGATTTCACGGGCAGCAACGATTCTTGAGGATATACCGCCTTTTTTGCCAACAAAACAAATATTAGCATAAAACACAGCATGTTGTAAGAAAACAACGCAGACATGTAACAAATCTACACGTTAGAAAGGTGGGTTTGTTACCAAAATACACCAAATCAGGTTGGAGATGACCTTTTTCCGTAATTTCCGGGGCGACCCGAAAAAGTTTACGTGAGCTTAAATCGATGCATTCGTTCGTATAACGATTTTCTGGAGATACCCAACGCCTGGGCCGTCCTGGAACGGTGGCCCTGGAACTGTATTAAAGATTTTTTTATGAGCTCTTTCTCAACGTGTCGCAACATCATGCCCTGGGCTGGAAGGTGTTTGATAAAGTGGGTCTCCTCCTCAACGAGCCCCGCTGAACGGAGTATCTCCGACGGCAAATCTTTCAATTCAATGGTATGGTGGCGTGCCAGAATGACGACGCGATCGATGGTATTCCTGACCTCCCGAACGTTGCCCGGCCAGGAATAGGCCAGAAACGCATCCATTGCCTCGGGCGCAATGGCGGGGGCATCACGGTTGTTTGCAATTGCGGCTTCCTGAAGAAAGTGGTTGACCAGAAGGGGAATATCAACTTTGCGGTCCCGCAAAGGGGGAATGGGGATCCGGATAACCTGAAGCCTATAGAAAAAATCAGGAAGGAATCGTTGTTTCAGAACCTCCCTTTGCAAATCCTTGTTGGTGGCTGCGATGATGCGAACATCAACCGTCCGTGTATTGACCGAACCGACCGGCTCAAAGGTGCGCTCCTCAAGAAAACGGAGCAGCTTGGCCTGTAGCGATAAACTCATCTGCCCCACCTCATCCAGGAACAGCGTTCCCCGGTGGGCGGCTTCCAGGCGGCCGATTCGATCGGTGGTCGCACCGGTAAAAGCCCCTTTGACATACCCGAACAGTTCCGCTTCGAGCAAATGCTCTGTGAGGGCAGCACAGTTTATACAAATAATAGGGGCCCCGTTACGGCGACTGTTATAGTGGATGGCATTGGTAATCAGCTCTTTGCCCGTGCCCGTTTCACCCGTCACGAGGACGGTGGCATCCGTTGGAGATACAGCCCGCAGGATACTGAACACTTCTTCCATTTGAGGGCTCTCACTGATGATATTGTCAAAGCCGTATTGCGCCTTGACCGCATGGCGAAGGGCGTCTAACTCGGCGGCCTGTTTGCGCTCCCGCAAACTTTTTTCCAGTACGATTGACAATTCCTCGATGTTGATCGGTTTGACCAGATAGTCATACACGCCTTCTTTCAAAGCCTTTACACTGGATTCAATGGTGCCGTGTGCGGTCATGATAATGAAAAGCAATTGTCGGTCCAACGATTTCAGTCTCTGAAAAAGTTGCAGACCATCCATTCCCGGCATTTTAAGGTCGGACAATACGATGTCAAAAGGAGGGCCCTCTTTGAACATTTTCTCTGCTTTTAGCGGGTCCGTGGTTGTTACGGCGTCAAACCCTTCTTCATGGAGGAAGGCATCCAATGCTCTCAAAGAGCCGGCATTATCATCCACAAGGAGTACTCTAAACCTGCTCATGATCAACACCTCCACTGACCCGTACGGCGAGCCTGGGCAACATAATGGTTACGGTGGTTCCCCACCCCGGTTCGGACCGGATTCGGATATGGCCGCCATGACTTTCGATAATGCTTTGGGACAGGGACAAACCGAGACCCGTGCCCAGCTCTTTTGTGGTGTAAAAAGGGTCTAACACACTCTGAAGTTCCTCGGACGACAAACCCTTACCGGTATCTGCAATGGAAAATTCCAGAAACCCCTCCCCGGATTTTCCATTTGGCGGGGGTCTCCATTTCGTTTTGATGATCAGCGTACCGCCATCGGGCATTGATTCAATGGCGTTGACCACAATATTGACAATCGCCCTTTCAACCTGAAACGGATCCAGGGGAAAAAGCGGAAGGCTCTGATCCAATCGGCTTTTCAATGTAATATGGCTTTCCAGTGCCCGGGCGGAGTATCCGGAAAGAATATCTTCAGCCATCTCATTGACATTTGTGGGCGTCGACTTGGGAGGGGGCTGCCTGGAATAGCTCAGGAAATCGGAGAGAAAATGATCCAACTGGGAGATCTCCGCGGAAATCGTCTCAGCCAACGCCATCACCTCTTTATTTCCGGCAACCCTTCGCTTGAGCAAACCCAATGTCACATTCATGGTGTTCAGAGGGTTGCGAACCTCATGGGCGACGCCCGATGCCAATCGGCCCACTGAAACCAGTTTTTCGCTTTTGACAAGCTCCGATTGAATGCGGCGAAGGTTTTTGACCATCTGGTTGAAAGAGCGGGTTAACATGCCCAGCTCGTCATTGGAGTCAAAATGAATTTTTTCCGGCAGACGCCCTTCTGAGATGACTTTGGTGGCGCCGGCCAGCTTTTTAATGGGCCGGAGAAAGTGCCATGAAAAAAAAATCCCCGCCGCCAGAGCCAATGACGCAGCAACGATGATAATCTGAAGAACCTGTCTTTTAATGACCGTGACATGGGCTTTGAACTCTGCAACCGGCAGGGTCACGGCAATGGTCCAGCCCGTATCCCGAACCCGGGTAAAGGCAGCAATCCTGTCTCCTCGGTAGTAATAGGGCAACATCCCCTGGCCCTGTTCCACCATTTCCCGAAACATCGCCTCCAAAGACGGTTCCCCCACTTGACTGATCATTCGGCCCATATGCACAGGCTCAGGGTGAATGAGGACCCTTCCGGCATTATCCAGGACGAACGCATAGCCGTTAACACCTACACGGCGGGACAGGACGCGACGGCCCAATTCGTTGATGTCCAGATCGATTTGAACGATGCCGGCGAGTTCATTCCATCTGTCGAACAAGGGCTGTGCCATATGTACGACCAATCGTCCTTCCGGTTTCAAATTAAAGGCCGGGGAAACCACGGTGTCGTTGGGGACGAAATGCTGTTTTTTCGAAATTAAGGTTAGGTCATTGCGTAGGTCCCAAGGTGGAACAATCCGGCCTTCTTGAACGCAGGCCACCAGCTTATCCTTTGAATCCACATAGGAAATCCGATAGTAAAGGGGGGATTTTCGGGCCACATCCTTGAAAAATCTTTCCGCTTCCTTGCGGTTGATTTCCGCTTCTGATTCCAGAGCATAGAACCGATTGTAGTAATAATCTCTTAATACCGGCAAATGGGAGATCATTTTAAGATCCGCACGGGAGGCATTGAAAATCTGGTCGATCTCCTCTGCGATTTCCCGGACCCGGTTGATTTGGGATTGGTTGAGCAGACGCGTCACGATCTCTTCGGAAGCAAAATAGCCCAAGCCACCCGTGACGAGACAGGGTAAAACCACCAAAGGAAGGACAATTCCCAGTAGTTTACCAGTAATTCCCAAATGAAACAATCCTTTACCCCATCGTAAATTCTTCAAAAAGAGCCCCTTTTTGTACTGCGGACGGATTTCAATCCCATATCCCCTTTGACAAACGTTCAATTCACCTCAGCCTGATCGAGGGACCCATAGTAAAAACTCCCGCTTAAAGGAATCGGCAGTGTAACCCCTTTATGGGTAACAACCGTCAAAATTCTCTGGGTCGTGAAGATCGAAAAGGCTTCCTCATGAAAGAATCTATCGAGCTCCCATAACCTCTTTTCATGCGCTTTTAAAGGATTTGCCTTCAGTGCCCATAAATATTTTTCATCGTAGTCCCGGCTCCGCAAAAGAGACCAGGGACTTTGGGAAAAGTAAGCCCATCGCGCGGTAAAAGAACTATCGATCAATGGATTGTCCACCGGATACAGGACCAAGTCATAGTCCGGTCGTTTCAAATGATTTCGGATTTGATAAATCATAACCTTCTGAGTCAAATCCGTCCGCGGCACAATTTCCAAATCGAGCCTGACATTTATCTTGCTGTATTGAGCTTTCATGATTTTGGCCAGCGCCTCGGACATATCCCCGGCCAGCACTTTCAGCGTAAATCCTTTGGCGAATGGCGTTTCGGCCAATAACCGCTTCGCCTTTTCCATGTCATAAGGATAGGGTTTTATGTCCACGTTTTTGCCGATGCTTTCTTCCAGACCCAATGACGCAACCGGAATCGAATTGCCGTAGTCGGCATATTTCACGATGTCATTCTTATCCAAGGCGTAATTCAGGGCCTGGCGAACCGCTTTAAATGCAAGGGGCCCCCGGTTGTGCAACATGATGACTGTGGTGAAAAGGCACTTTCTTTTACTCACCCTCAAATCTTTATTTTTAACCACTTCCCGGATATGGCGCCCGTCCAGAAAAGGAACGACATTTACCCGGCCCTCCTTTAACGCCTGTATCCATTTATCGGGCGGCAAAATCACATAAATGAGCGTATCGACTTTCGGGAAACCTTTCCGCCAGTAATCCGTATTTCTTTTCAGAATGATCTCTTTCTTAGGAACCCATTTGACAAACCTGAAAGGGCCGGTCCCCACGGGGCGCTTGTGAAAACCCTCAACACCGACAGCCTTTAAATATCGGGGCGGCAGAATGGCGGCAAACGACAACCGGTAGAGCAGCATTCCATCCGGGAAAAAGGTTTTAATGCGAACAACATATGGGTCCGTTGAACTTACGGAGGCGGATTTTATGGTGTTAAGGGGTTGGGAAAAGGCTGAACCCACATGAGGATCAAGAATGGTTTCGATGGACGTTTTCACGGCGTAACCGTCACATAACTCGCCATTATGAAATGTGATGCCTTTCCGGATACGGAACTCCCATTCGGTGGCGTTGATCTGCCGCCAGGTGTGAGCAATAGCGCCCTGAAGTTTCCCATCCACATCCGGATGAAGCAACGGCTCACTGATTTGTGCCAGAACGGAAAATCCGTCCGGGCTGAATGCCTGGGATAGAACGTCGATACCCACGGGATCATTTGAAAACATGGCAATGCGAATGGCCTTGCCACTCGCAAAAACAGGAAAAATGGGGATCGCCAGCACCAAAATGACTGCAATCAGGACAAACCAAACTGAAAAAAAATCCCATTTAACGCCACTAACCTTTTTCAAATCGAAATCCTAACGTGGGACGCAGGGTCGCCCTTTATCACTTCATATTTACCAAACTTAAGTTTCGAACATTTCCCAAACAGGGGAATGCGGATTCTGACGGATCAACTCAACGGCCAAATTCAAAAGATGGCCAGGGGCAGTTCAATGGGGGTTTCTCCTGCCGGATCGGGATTTCGGTTCCGGTCCCGAGCGTTTGCCGGAACCTTTCGCTTTTGCCTTACGGATTTGGGATCGCTGTTTTGCAGCGGTTCTTTTGGCAACCAGCTCTTTTATAGCCTTGTCCGCCTTTTTTTCGCTGGCTGGGTTGTTGGGGCGAAAAAGAACAAAATCCGGAACATCGCTATCCACCGTATAGCCGTCAACCTTTTCCACCGGGAGCTTCCGCTTCAGCAGTTTTTCAATGGCCTCAAGATAAGGCTTTTCATCATCACTGACCAGGGAGACGGCAATGCCGCTGACGCCCGCGCGGCCGGTGCGACCGATGCGGTGAACATAATCCTCGGGGATACTGGGCATGTCATAATTGACCACATGGGGCAAATTTCCGATATTTAGCCCCCTTGCCGCCACATCCGTTGCCACGAGGATGCGGATCTCACCTTTCTTGAACGCTTCGAGGGTACGTGTCCGGAAAGACTGGCTCTTGTTGCTGTGCAGGACAGCGGTATTGATTCGTTGTGCAGCCAGTTTCTCCGTGAGCTTGTTTGCCCCGTGTTTTGTGCGGGTAAAAACCAGCACCCGACGCCAGCGTCCCCGGGTGATCAGGTGGATGAGAAGGGCGCGTTTATTGGATCGGTCCACCCGGTGAACCTTCTGAACAACCGATTCTGCCGCCGTAGCTTTTGGCGTCACCTCCATATACTCCGGGTCCTGCAGCATTCTGACCGCAAGATCCCGGATCTCGCGGGTGTAGGTGGCGGAAAACAGCATGGTTCTTCGTTTAACGGGAACGAGATCGAGGATTTCGGAGATCTCCTCACTGAATCCCAGATCCAGCATTCTGTCCGCCTCGTCGAAAACCAGAAACGCTATGCGGGAAAGATTTAGATGCCTCCGGCCTGCAAGATCCAGCAGGCGGCCGGGCGTGGCCACAAGAACATCAATGCCGCGCCGCAGCCGATCGATCTGCGGATTGATGCGAACCCCGCCATGAACCACGGTGCATCGAAGGGATACCCGCCTTGCATAGGCTTTGATGCTCTCCCCCACCTGAAGCGCCAGCTCCCGGGTGGGGGTCAAAACCAGCGCGCGGGGGTGACGCCCGTTGCCCTTCCGGCGACTCAGGATTTCAACCAACGGGAGTGCAAATGCGTCTGTTTTTCCCGTTCCGGTCTGGGCGCGGGCAAGGATATCCCGTCCGTCCAGGATAACGGGAATGGCCTGGGTCTGAATGGGGGTGGGAGTGGTGTAACCTTTGGCTTTAACGGCTTTAAGCAGTTCAATTCGAAGGCCAAGTTGATCAAATGACATGTCATCCCTCAGGGCTTGATGTAGGCATACCCGTCAGCCTGGAACTCAATCAGCGCCACAATACCCGCCTTGATCACCTCACAACCGTTCAGCAACTGCACAGGGTCGATATTCATGTTCGTGAGTGAATTGTTGCACATGAGAAAACGGACACCTTTCGCCGACAGGTCTTCCACACGCGAACCATAGGCAATAGCATGTTCCCGGTGAAAAAGTCTGACCGCGGACCCATTGGCCACCAGGCAGATGGCCGCTTCCGTTGCGGGGATCTCTTTCAACAGATTGGTGATGTTGTTGAGGGCCATAACCAGTCTTTTCTCTTCATCCCAGTCCAGATGAAAAACAACTTTGGTCTTCATCTTCTCCTCCCTTTCCGGTGCCACTGTATTATTCTTTTTCCTGCAATGATCGGAACCCTCCGAAGACCCATGAAGAACCGCCAGCTTCGCATCAATCAATTTTTCATTGGAAAGGCGCAAAAGTGTTGCCACCTTGTGCATGAGGTAGTTCTCATAGCGGTCCATCTTCCCATCCACGAAAACGATTTCCCATAAAATTTTGATCACTTCCATTTTCTCTTCCGTGGAATAGTTGTCATTGATCAGCTTGGAAAACTGCTAGAGATCGATACTCTCCTTCAACTCCCTGCCCGCCTCCTCGAGCAGATGGTCGGCATGCTCGTCTGACAATTGGTATTTTTCTTTGAGGATAGAAAGAATGATTTCCGTCTCTTCTTTCGTAAAGGTATCGTCGATATGGGCCATCTCCAGAAAAAGAGCGCAGGTGGCCACACGAACGTCCTGCACATTCCTGTTGCATGAAGTGTTTTCCTCTGAAACCTGGCTGAAAAAACGTTTTATCATATCCCGCATATCATATTCTCCTGTTTATGGCTTTTAGGATCATCCCATTGGATACGTGCCCGTCCATGGAGTTCATGACCCCGCTTCACTCGTATTGGGCGGAAAGCCGCTTTAACCCATCACGCATTGATTTTTCAATGGCCTTTCTTATTAAAGGGCCGAAAAAAAGAAAGGGGAGTTTCGGTTCGAAATCAATGGTATACATAAGTCTGGAGTTGCCCCCCTCATGGGAAAACACCATTCGGCCCACATGGTTTTTAATGGGACTCCCTTTGCTGACGGTATAGGCCATGAGCTGGCTGGGCTCAAATTCGATCACGGTTTCTTCAAACGCCAGGGCAGGAAAAAGGTAAATTCGTCTGACGGCCCCCATTCCATTTTTGTTTTCGCTTTGACTATCCACCACCCGTTTGATTTTTGTATTGATGACCTTTCCAAAAGCTTCATGGTCTGTTAAGAGGCCGAAAATCGTATCAACAGGTGCATTGAAAAGTTGTATTATTTTAATGTGTTGTTCACCCATATCGCGACCTCCTGTTGAAATAAGATGTCATCTTCACTGATTTTTGGTACATGTAGTTGAGATTGGGACTCACTCAAAAATAATAGGGACACCCATCATGAAATCAGGGATCACATTGCGAAAACATAATGGAAAACAGTTATACGGGATTCAAAAAATTCTGACAACATTGAAAATGGGGTTGAATAAAGAGCTCAAAAAATTATCGGTCAAGCAAAAACTGGCCATGAATTATGTTTCAAAGGAAAGCAAGCGCACCAAAATCGGAAATAAAATCTATACGAACACCTTTACGCCCTATTTTCCGTCTTTGGCTTATGACCGTTTTCTAAAAGGTGTTATTTCCGTAACGTCCGGAAAGCCCCTGCCGGTGGTCACAAATTTTGCAATAACGCCCCAGTGCCCCTGCAACTGTTGGCATTGCTCATTTTCCGACCGTTCCAAAAAGGACATCCTGTCCCTCGACCAGCTGAAAAAAGCGATTTCCGATGTTCAGGACCTGGGGGCCAGCGTGATTGGCCTTACCGGAGGAGAGCCTTTATTGCGGGATGATCTTGAAGACATCATCGCATCCATTGATAAACGGTCCATGCCGATCATTTTTACAACCGGATATGAACTGACCCGGGACCGGGTAAAACGCCTGAAAAATGCGGGGTTGGAAATCCCGGTGATCAGCCTCGATCATTATAAAGCTGAAATCCACGATAAAGGCCGTCGGAAGGAAGGGATTTTTGATGCGGCCTTAAACGCCATACAACTGTTTCAGGATGAAGGCTTTTACGTGGCCGTCTCGTTTGTACCGGATAAACCCCTTGTCAGCGACCGCCGGGAAATATTCAAGGTGATCGATTTTTTTAAAGATATCGGCATTAACGATATGAGATTGACATCTCCGATCCTGAGCGGAAAGCTCACCAGTAAACCGGAAGAGCGGCTATCCGCCGAAAATGTAAAGACTATTTTTGAAATCCAGAAAAAATGCACCCGGACCAAAGGCTACCCGGGTGTGTTTGCCTATGATTTTTTTGAAAGTGAGAAATACTACGGATGCGGCGCCGGTTTTAATTATATGTTCATAGATTCCCAGGGAAATGTCTGTCCCTGTGATTTTACGATGCTGTCATTTGGCAATATGCTTGAAAGGCCGATCCGAGAAATATGGGAAGAAACCAGTCAACATTTCCGCAATCCGGGCCCGGCATGCTATGCCAATATCAGCAATGATGTGGTTTGTGCCAAAAAGACAGCACAATGGCCCCTTAAAAAAGAGGAAACCCTTGAAATTCTAAAGGAATGTCCTTCTTATCATGAGGAAAGGCTGCCTGAGTTTTATAAAAGGATGGGGTTTCCGTTTCAGAGGTCTGGGACGCCGCGGTCAAAAAAATAGTGTGGGTAACGTGGCGGTTATTCCCGTGGCGGCCTTGTTTCAGGGGTTTTAATACCGGACCGGCACGGACCACAAGAGAGTTCGCCAAAAACTGAAAATAGTCGCATAAACATCAGTTTGCCTATTTGGAAATACGTCATTTCCCGTTAAATGAATTTTGGCGGAAGCAGATCAGAACCCGTGAAGTTGAGCGCATCCTCGATTGTCTGGAGCCCTTTTGTCACCATCATTTTGCTTGTCCCATGGGCCAACCATTTCCCGTTCCCATCAGTGGCTGTTGCCTCCGCCAGACACATTGATTTGCCGATCTTAATGCTTCGTCCTTTTGTGGTGATCATCCCTTCACTGATGGGCGCCAGGTAATCAATCTTAAGATCAATGGATATCAATCCAATCCCTTCTTCAAGTTCGCAATAGGCGGCCCAATAGGCCGCGGTATCAATTGCGGAAGCATAAACGCCCCCGTGGATCCCGCCAAAGGGATTCAAATGCTCGTTACCCACCTTGAGTTCGACGATTGAATATCCCATTCCCATCTCTTTAACAGGCATTGATAAATGCTTGAAATAGGGCCCCTGATTGATTGCTTTGATAACTGCTTTCACATGATCCGGATTGAGTGAAGCCATTAACACCTCTTTCATTTTAAAAAGTATATCCTCTCCGCTTTGGGCCGATGCCTTCTGTTTTCTAATCCTCCTTTTAAAAAAATCATAAAGGGGTCAAAACGGTTTCCTGCCGCTGATGACGCGCAACAGAACAACCACAATGGCAATGACGAGCAGGATGTGGATAAACCCGCCGATCGTGTAGGACGAAACGATTCCCAACAGCCAAAGCAGAATCAGAACAACCGCGATTGTGTATAACATAAATCTCTTCCTTTCCTTTTTTGTGAAAGCGGTCGGAATTCCGCCACCACTCTTGCAATTCTTGCCATGCAAAAACCATAAAACCAATCTTACATTCAAGTCAAGAAATTAGTATATTGTCCCCGGAATTTCAAACGGTATGATATTATTGAGTCAATTGGGTGGAACGAAATCACCCTGCCCCATTGACTAACCTGGTTGTCCTCTTATTATTAACGACATAAACAAAAAATCTATAAAATGGAGGATAATGATGAAATCATTAATGAAATCCTTGGTTTTTTCACTCATCACGGGTCTATTGGCAATGACCCTTATGGGGTGCAGCGACAGCGACAGCAGCAGTGTTTCAGCTGACCTGACCAACCGTCTGTACGTGGTTGCTGCTCAAAGCGGAACGTTGACACCCACTGAGAATAGCGCAGAATTCATCATTACCCTGAACCAGGTATGGACGGATGTCCTATACTTTACCGACAGGCCTGAGATCGAAACAGGGGAAAACACCACAACCGATTATGTTGGATATTTATGGTCCCTTATTTACGGCGATGTGGTCCCCAATGCCGTTATTAAATTTCAAGTATCGGGCGCAAATGCCGGGCTGTTTGTAGCCTTAGAGAAGCCGGATTACGATTCAGGGACCGGAACACTCAAGTTTAAAGTCACGCTGCTGAACGCCACCTTTGACGAACAACCGCAGAGTTTTCTGGAATTTGATACACCCGTGGTCACCGTCTTAAACAATGTGCCTGGGCAGGATGTGGCATCGAGCTTTGTTATTTATGGTGAAAAAGCCTCTATTGACGTTACTTCCACAGAAGGTCAATACACGTTGATCCAGGAAGAATTAGACAACAGTGTTTTACTGGCAAACAATGCTCCCGGCCGCTATTCAAATGTAAGCACAACCGAGGAATTCGTAGCGCAATGGAACGGTAGATTTGGCGACAGTCCACCAAACGCCGTCATATCCGGTATCGCAGATACGGGTGAGCTTTACGGATATCTATTGACCCTTACAGACCCAAGGTATGACGAAACTGTAAATCGTATCACCTATTCGGCAACGGTTCTGGGTCAGGAAACTGAAATCCCGGGAACGCTGACGTCCGCGACTATGGTCATTGATTCCGCTGGAGATGCCACAAGGTTCCCCCTTCCGGGAAAAGGCACCTGTTACCAGGCGTTCAGCAAGGGATATGATCCGTCAACCGCCAACAAATCCTATATCTACTTTGGCAGCGACATTGCCAGAAAACAGACGGGGTCTCTGTGGAAAACGGAATCATACCTGTCCGAAAGCTGTGCCCCCAACTGCCGAAACGATTTGAAAACCATCAAAGATATGGGGATTAACCTGATCCGTCTCTACGATTGGGATAATCGCAACGATCACAGCCAATTCTTGAATTATTGCCAGAGTCTGGGAATCAAAGTGGTGGTCCCCATATCCAACTATCTTCCGAAGCATCCGGAATATTGGAAGGAGCAAGTCCCACTTTACTTAACCAAAAAGAACTTTGGTAACAGCAGCGAGACGGACTGGCATCCTGCCATCGCGGGCATTATCATCGGCAATGAACTCTATGGCGAGACGGATTTTGACCCTGCGACTCTCTATAAAAACGCCATTGGACTGGTGGCCCAACTCCTGACAAAATCCGATGCCAAAGGTTACAGTCAGGGCGTTCCGGTGGGAATACCCCTTATTTTTACGCCCAGAGGGGCACCGTTCGCAGCCAATGGCGCGGACATGCCCTGTTGGAATCTATTTAATCAGTTGTTAACGGATTCCAGGGTGGCTCAATACAAAAGCCAGATCATGTTATGCCCCAATACCTATAATGATGAAGAGTATCTCTTTGAAAACGCCGAAGGTACCGGTCGTGGTTGGGTCCAGCAAACCTATGAAAAATTTCAACGGCCGATTTTGTTCACCGAAATCGGGAAGAGCCGGCAGAATTCGGACTATACGCCCACGTATGTCCAAAATCAGTTAAAAGCATCCGTCACCTATCAGCAAAACAATCCGACACAGCTTTTGGGTGCCTGTCATTTTCAATTTTCGGACAAAGTCTGGAAACAGACATCAGACGACAGCGACAGCGAAGGCGCTTTCGGGGCTTTTCACCATGGTGCCGTCCTCAAGAGTATCCAGTGCCAAAAAGCTGATTTTGATTTCTTCCCCGATCCTTCAGTCCTTAATCCCGACGGGACGGAAAACTTTGGAATCCTAACGATCGATACGCTCGATCAGACCGAAACGTATCAGGCGGTTGTTAACGCCTATATGCCGTAACCAGTCCAGCCAAAAGGGCTGTTTCGAATGTGTACAAAAGCTGCCCAACTGGCTGCTGTATTGAAGGACATCATCTTTATAAGGGTGCCGGGGCTCGGGATATCCCGACGTTATCCAATTAAATAGAATTGTCGGGCAACTTCGGCACGGAGTTGTCATTCTAGCAGTTCCGCAAATTATTGGAATTAGCCTTTTCACACGAATATTTTGCCAATTCCAATTCCAGATGGAATACTTCCCATATTTATGCGTCAAGTAATTTTCAGCCCGCAGAAATATATATCTGCCAGTCATCACTCAGGCAAAGAGTGGTGCCTTTCGCTAGCCCCGATTTCATGGCGAACATCCGGGTATCCAGTAGGGTTTTCCTACTTTACGGTTAAGGCACTCCCCAATAAGCTTTTGATAAGCGGCTGCTGAAGAGAGCACAATTTTCCGGGCCTCCTTTGCCCCCAGCCACACCGGATCAGCATTGACTTTCTTAATGGATTCCGGATCGAAAAAGAAATTCTCGTTCAAACTCTTTGCCGTTTTGTAAAACCGCCAGAAAATCCCCCATTGATTCCTGGTTTCCTGAGGCACATCCGAGATATCGTTTATTTTTTTCACCCTGGGATCTTTTGTGTTGATCACAAAGATTTTCCAATCGGTCTCAAGATCCGTACCGTCAATCATCCCCAACGCACCAATTACCTTGACCTGGTACACCAGTCCCAGGGGGCATGGGGCGGAACCCACATCGATGACATCGATGGGATCCGTATCCCCCGGAAATCCGGTGATGGGATCGTCTTCCAAGACGTTTTCCCAGGTGCGGGGCAGTGCCCCGTAATTGCCTGGCGCGGGGGACCAGGCATAATACCGGGGTCGTTTGAAATCCTGATGCTTCACCTTTTTGCGGTCCTGCCACATGGGGTTGTGGGGCTCCCATTTGTTCAATTCAACCTTGGCTGAAGTCCCCCTGCTGACTTCAAAAAACGCGTTCACCACCAGACCCTTTTCATCGTCTTTAACCACCAGGGGCACATCGTGCCACAACGACACCGGTTTTCCGCTCTTGATGTTCACAATCTGAGCCCGAAAGCCCAGTGTACCGAAAGAGCCCGAAAGCACCCGCCGCAAACCTGAAACCCCTTGAAAGGCCTTACACTGTCCAAAGTCGGCATCGGCGCAGGGATCCAGTTCCCGGCAGGTACCGTTTGAACTGCAAGGAGGCGCAAAGGCCGGTGTGATGGCGGTGTTTCCGGATGCGTATTCAGCGGAATAAACGACCTCGGAAAATACCGAAGCCAAGAGCATTAACGAGAGAAGGACTCCCCGTGAATAGAATATGACCGAATTTCTTTTTTCATCCATACCCATCACCCTTTCCATTGTTTCGAGGCCCTTAACCGGAATACTTCTCCTTGACCTGCAAGCCCAGCCTGTTCAGCATTTCCAGGTCCTTTTGAAAGGTACGTCCCTCGGTGGTGAGGTAATTGCCGGTCATTATACCGTTGGCGCCCGCCTCGAAAATCAGGGAATGTCGATCCTCCAAGCCCGCTTCTCTCCCGCCGCAAACCAGAATGGTTTTATCCGGCAAAACATGCCGAAAAAGCGAGATGATTTTGAGACACCGCATGGGGGAGACCATTGGATAACGGGCCATGGGCGTGCCTTCAATGGGTGTCAGAAAATTGATAGGAACGGCATCCACATTCAGATCTTTCAAGGCCAAGGCCAGTTCCAGCACCTGTTCATCCGTCTCCCCAATGCCAAAAATGCCACCCGAACACACGGAAAGCCCGGCCTTTTTTGCGTTCAAAACGCACTTCACCCGGTCTTCATAGGTGTGCGTGCCGCACATGTTTTGAAAATGGCTTTTGGCGGTTTCCAGGTTGTGATGGTAGCGCGTCACCCCCGCTTTTTTTAACACCTGTAAATCCTCGGGCCCCAGAATGCCCAGGGACGCGCAAGTCTTGATCCTGTGCGGATCCAGGGCGCCCAAGGCTTGTGCAACAACCGCCACTTCATGGGACGGCAGGGCTCTCCCGCTGGTTACAACGGAGTAACGGTTAATGGGCGTTTCGGATGCGTGTTCACCGCCTGCCATGAGCTTTGCTTTGTCCATCAGGGGATAGATGTCCGCTTTTGTCTTTGAAGATACCGACTGGGAACAAAAGGCACAATCCTCGCTGCACCTTCCCGATTTGCCGTTACAGATAGTGCACAAATGAATCTCGGAACCAAAATAGGCCTTGCGAATCCGGTCCGTGCCCTTCATCAGCATGGGGACTTCATGGGTCGGCGTATCCACAATAATCCTGTACGCCTCAGCGTCAAGCGGTTTTCCCGCCAAGATATTCTCGGTTAAAACATTCAGTTCTTTTTTTCTACCCATAATTATGATGTTCCGAAACATCGGCGAAAGGCGTTCTTTAAGGCCGCCCCGTCGATGCGCTCCATGGGTTCGATTTCCGCGCAGACCGGCGTGTTTCCAAAATGCTCAATGGCCTTGCGATTCTCCGGATTTAAAGGACCGTTCATCACCACGCCCAAAACCGGTAAAAAATGGTTTTTCAGCAGATCCAACGACAGCAGGGTGTGGTTGATGGTACCGAGACCACTTTCCGCAACCAGCAGAATCGGCGTTGCCAGTTTTTTCATGAGATCCAGCATCAGGTGATGCTCGTTTAAGGGAACCATAATACCCCCCGCCCCTTCCACAATGAGACGCCCCCCGGAAGCCTGGGGAAGGTCCATTAATTCAAGATCAATATGAATCCCATCTTTTTCCGCCGCAACATGGGGCGACAGGGGAAAACGCAATCGATAGGTTTCAGGATAAAAATAGGTTGACGGCAAACCGGTCTTTTCCCGGACCCATTCCGTATCCGTTTTCTCCACGAGACCGCTCTGGATCGGTTTCCAGTACCGGGCCGAAAGGCCGGCCGCCAGAATGGCACTCACCATGGTTTTGCCCACGCCGGTGCCGGTGCCGGCGACAAATATTTGGGGGGGCAGATCAATGGTCCCCATGGAAATGTCCTTCCTTAAATAGTTGAATGAGGTTTTCCAATTGTCCCCTCGTATGGGCAGCGGAAAGGGCCAGGCGGATTCTTGACTGACCTTCGGGCACCGTAGGCGGACGAATTGCGCTGGCCAGCACCCCTTTGTTTTTCAGATGGTTTGAAAGGGCCAGGGCCTCCATCTCACCACCCACCATCACCGGAACAATCTGCGTATTGGAAGCCCCGGTTCGCCATCCCGAATTTTGCAGGCCCAACCTCAAAAAGTCTGCTTTGGCATGGAGTTCTTTTCTTTCTTCACCCATGCCGGGAATAAGATCGAGGGCGGCATCAATGGAACCGATCACCGACGGCGGCATGGCCGTTGAGTAGATAAATCCCGCACAGCAGTTCACCAGATAATCACGAAGCTTACGGGAACATGCCGCATACGCCCCAAAGGAACCGCATGCCTTTCCGAAGGTGCCGATGGTTAGATCCACGCCCTTGCCGCAACAAAGCCCCATGCCCCCGGGTCCCAGAACGCCGGTGGCATGGGCCTCATCCACCACCAGCAACGCATCAAAGGCGCGGGCAAGTTCAACCAGGCGCCCAATATCGCTCTGATCGCCATCCATGCTGAATACGGATTCGGTGACAATCATACGCCGTGCCCTCGTGGAATTAAAACAGGGGCCTTTGTCCATATTTTTCTTGAGGAGTTTTTCCAGGTGCGCCAGATCATTGTGTCTGAATTGAAGCACATGGCAGCGGGAGAGCAATACGCCTTGAATGATGCTGCTATGATTCAATTGGTCCGACAAAATCAGCGTTTTCCGGTCGGCCAATGCGGGCAGGATGGACACGTTTGCCTGAAATCCCGAATTGAGAATCAGTGCGGTTTCCGTCCCCTTCAGGGTCGCCAGTTTCTCCTCCACAGCCTGAAAACAGTCGTAGGTGCCGCAAATCAGGCGCGATGCCGTAGCGCCCGCTCCATAACGTTCGGCAAATTCAACGGCTCTTTTGATGAGCAAGGGATGTTTTGCAAGGCCCAGGTAATCATTGGAACAAAAATTCACTACCTTTCGACCCTCGATGCGAACATCCACCCCCTCAAGGGGCATTACGGTCTGCAACTGCCTGAGGTGCGATTGCCGCTGGCGCCGATACAGTTCTTCCTCTATGAATCCAAATTTGTTCATGTAGCCGATCTCTTTTCAGGATCTTCAGATCGAATCACGTCCACCATTGCTCCGGTGATCCGCGCCAGATGGGATGTGTCGATGATGTAGGGCGGCATGGTATAGACCAGCTTTCCAAAAGGCCTGATCCAGACCCCTTTTTCCACGAATCGCCTTTGCATGTGGGCCATATCCACCACATGATCCAGTTCAACCACGCCGATGGCGCCTAAGACCCGCACATCGGCAACCCACGGCAACGTCTTAAGGGGCATCAACGCCATCTCAAGATGAGCCTCGATCCGCTTCACCCGCTTTTTCCAGGGAGACCCCAGTAAAAGCTTGAGACTCGCTGTGGCCACGGCACAGGCGAGGGGATTGGCCATGAAAGTGGGACCGTGCATAAACACGCCGGGCTCGGCTCTGGAGATGCCGTCACTGATCTCCCGGGTGGTCAACGTGGCCGCAAGGGTCATGTATCCCCCGGTCAGCGCTTTTCCCACACACATGATATCCGGCGAAATACCCGCCTTTTCACAGGCGAACATACTCCCTGTGCGCCCGAAGCCGGTCGCGATTTCATCCAGGATAAGGAGAACATCAAACTCGCGGGAAAGCTCCCAAACCCGCCGCAGGTAATGGGGAGAATAAAACCGCATACCCCCTGCCCCTTGAACCACGGGTTCCATGATAATGGCCGCGATTTCGTCGTGGTGCTGTTCAAGCAGGGTTTTAAAGTTCTCTATATCCCTTTCATCCCATGGGTCGTCAACCCCGCACATGGGCGCATCGGCAAAATAATGTTTTGCAAGAATACCTTCAAAAATCCCGTGCATGCCGTTTTCCGGATCACACACGGCCATGGCGCCGAAGGTGTCGCCGTGGTATCCTGATCGTATGGTCAAAAGGCGGTGCTTCCGGGGTCGGCCCCTGGCCTGCCAGTATTGAACCGCCATTTTGATGGCCACTTCGACTGAAACGGAACCGGAATCGCTGAAGAACACATTTTTTAACGGTTCAGGGGTCAGGTCCACCAAAAGGCTTGCCAACCGAACGGCGGGGGCATGGGTCAACCCCCCGAACATGACATGCGACATTTTCTCCAGCTGATCATGGGCCGCTTCGTTGAGTACCGGGTGGTTATACCCATGGATGGCGGCCCACCAGGAACTCATACCGTCAATGAGGCGGCGGCCATCTTCCAAGATGAGATGCACGCCTTCCGCCGCGGCAACCGGATACACGGGAAGGGGGTCCTTCATGGATGTGTAGGGATGCCAGATGTGCGCCCGATCAAAAGCGGATAAATCATTGTTTACCGAATTTTTCATACGTTTCTTTTCCCTTTCGGGTGTCAGATCATCAGCCGCAACAGCCCGGAAAATGCCAGGAAGATCAGCAGCCCAAGGCAGAATTTCTTATACGCGGCCTCAAGGGAAGGTCGGAACATGGCGCTCCCAACCAGCACACCGACCGTGACAAAGGGTGCAAGCAGCAAGGCACGGATGATGGCAAGTTTATTCATCACCCCAAAACCAAACAGATACACCAGGGTCGTGACCGTGGTGATCACCAGAAACATCACCAGCGACGCACGCATTGTCCTGACCGGTGCTTCTCGCGCCAGCACATACAGGGCCACCACCATACCGCCCACATGGGCGAGACCCGTAACAACCCCTGCGGTGACGCCGGATGCGTACAGACCGGATGTGCGGGTCAAAAATTTGGGGCTTGCGCGGAGCAGCAGCGCAATTGCCAGACCGAGAATGATGCACAGAACCACAAGCTTGGAAGTTTCAACCGGAAGCGCTGTAGTGGCGTACAGGCCCATGGGAAAACCAATCACGGAACCGATTGACAGCCCCCAGACAATTTTCATATCCGCATCCCGAAGGCCGCCGCGAAACATGATGAGACTGGCGGTGGCTTCAAGAATACAGCAGATGGGGATCAACTCCAAGGGTGAAAGGATCAGCGCCACACTCGCCATAATAAGGGCGGAAAGAGCGAACCCCGAAAACCCACGCACCATACCGGCAACGAAAACGACCCCGGCGCAAAACATCATCTGTATCGACGTTAATTGCACCCAGTTTTGGACATACTCTAACAAATGGTGTCATCTTCCAGAATACTATCAACCCCTTGGGAAGCGCCATCCGAAAGGGTTCGGGATTTAAAAATAAAGCGTATCACCATGATTGATAGGAAGCAACCTTTCCGACATGTTCGCCTTTTGAAGCTCACGCCTCACATCTACAGGCGGCACATGAACCGGCTCATCTCCCAGCCGGAAAGTCCCCCAGTGAACGATAAACATCTTTTCTGCATGCAGATCTTTCACGGCTTGAACCGTTTCGGCCGGGTTCATGTGGCTTTGTTTCATGAACCAGCGCGGTTCATAGGCCCCAACACTTAAAATGGCCAAATCGATATGGTATCGCTCACCGATCTCCTTGAACCCTTTAAAATAGGCGGTATCGCCGCTGATGAAGATGGTGGGGCCCGATGCGGTCTTGATGAGATAGCTTCCCCACAGGTTGCGATTGGGCCCAACGATGGGATTGCGCATGGTCCAGTGGTTGCAGGGGAGCAGAATGATCTGACGCTCTCCGTCGTTAAAAACATCAAACCAGTCCAGCTTCGTGCGATTTTTCATGCCGATGGATGAAAACACCGAATCATAGCCCAGAGGCGTTATCACATGGGTCTTTGGATCAAAGACAGACAGGGTATCCTTATCCAGATGGTCATAATGGCCGTGGGTGATCAACACATGGTCCGGCTTCGGCATGGTGTCCATATCAAATTCAATGGGCGTAAAATTGGTAAACATGGGAAACAGACCGAAAAATACCGGGTCCACCAGAATCGACACACCCGCATCCCGAATGAGCACGGAGGCATGGTTGATGAAAGTGACGGAAAGGCCGTCGTAATTAACGATGGGCGCCCAATCTATCTTTACGGGGTTTAGGGGTTCATCCGCATACTGCTCCTTGAAATGGTTTTCCGAAAAGAGTTTCCATTTCAAAAAATCCGAAAACCCTTTTTTACCCGAAGGAGTGAAAGGATTGATGAAACGGTCCTTTCCGTGGTGGCGTTTTTGCCTGGCAATCTGTTCTAAGGTCATATTATTGTTTGTCGCCGCAGAATCTTCCTGTGGCGTTTGTGCATGGGCACACCCCGTCAAGGGTATCACACTCAATATGGCCAGGTCCATACCCCGTCTGGCTGCCGCAATCATGAACTCCCTTCTCGTTTTTGGTTTCAAAGGGGTCATCCTTCTGAAAAACCTTTCCCATTCATTACCCATTTTTGTATGGGAATGACTGGTGCCAAGGACAGGTGAACAAGAGAAAAGGCATCGATGGCCTCACAACTATGATAAAGGTAAAAACTACCGGTCAAATACTGCTTTCCAAAAGCGGCACGACCTGCCCTGTCCATCTCCAGCGCTTTGTTCGCTGTTTTGTTATATTATTACAATCTGTTACGGTCTGAATCTTTTGATTTTCAAGTCTTTCAAAACTTTGTAATGTTTATCGTTCCCCGTGAGAACAGGATTACCATAAGCGATTGCCGTAGCTCCGATGAGCGCATCTGCCAATTGCATTGAATGACTTAGAAAATGTTGCTCGACGTAAAACATTGCTTTCACAGATATCTCTTCGGAAATATAGAGAATTTTAGCATTCCAAATATGCAGGGCCTTGCGGAAATTGTTTAATTCTTTTCTGTTTCTCATTCCTTGGACAAGTTCCATATAGGTCACAACAGAAATAAAGAAATTGCTTGCATTCTCAATGTCTTGATATGCATTCTCATTTCCTTTTAAATACCAAATGAGGACATCAGTATCAACGATCATTTAGGATCTTCCTTTTCTTAAATTCCTAACGTACTCATTAACATTATCAACAATGTCATTATCTTTCCACATTCCGAACACTTCATTTTCTTCTGTTTTATTCTTAAGCTCCTGGTAGGGAACAAGCTTGGCGCAGGGCTTTCCACGGAAAGTAATAACGACCTCTTCACCTCTTCTGACAGAATCAATGAGTTCTTTTGAATGAAACCTCAGATCTTTTGCTGTTGCTTTCATAATACCCCCTACAAGCTAAGTTTATATTTAGAAGTATAAACTCCACGCCAATCTGAGTCAATTATTTTTTTTGACGATCTTATTTTCGTTGGATGATTTTACAGCGAACTGTAAATTAAGCGGGCGCGTTGAATTCGGGGGACAGTATACCTATTAACGTTTTTTCTCCATAAAAAATAGTTGACAAAAAAATATAGATACTGTCCCCGGAATACCTGTTTCGTAATTCGCTGTTTTCAGAAAATCAACTTCTAGGATTGCGGACATCCTTCTATGCCTCTATGTTGGCCTTCAGTTGAGCAATCTGAAGCCCGAGAGAAACGCACTGTTTGCCCTCCATACATCCATCCGCATCTTGGGGTTCCAAGTGGGTCTTCAGCTCGTGGTCGTGCTTTTTTAAATCCACAATCCACGCCTTTTTCGCTTCGTCCCAATCCACATCGACATCTATACCGCACTCGCCTATCTCCGGATGGATTGACTTTATCTTTTCACACAATTCCACCTTATCGGTCATGATCTTGTTCTCCATTCATTTAAACGGGTTAAAGATTAAATCCCGCTGACACAATCTGATCCTTTATCTTGGAAACATCCATCTTTTCAGAAATCGCCTTAGTCATTTTATTAAAGCCTTTTGTATCCCCTAACATAATACACCCGATGATCTGATCATTCTCAAAGACGATTTTCTTGTACACTTTTTCATCGGTGAAAACCTGCGATTCGAATTCATTTTCAGCATCGATATTGCCCGCGGAGGCCAGATCAACCCCCACCACTTTCAGGGTGTTGGCCATAACGGTTCCCTCATAGACCCTGTCTCCCCCGGCCATGCTGTTGCCTGCAATTTTCCCCTGCTCCATGGCGGCAGGCCATATGCCGTAAGGCATTCCTTTGAATTCGGCTACATCACCGGCCGCGTAGATATCGGCCCGGTTCGTCCGGAGGTGTTCATCCACCTTGATGCCCTTGTCATGGTCCAGACCCAAATCCTTGGCCAGTTCCATGTTGGGACGCACCCCTGCCGAGATGATAACCATTCCCGACGACAGGGCCTCTCCGCCTTCCAGAAGGACCCCGTCGACCTGATCACCACCCGTGATTTCTTTTGTCTTTGCCCCAAGCCTGAAGGAAAACCCCATCTCTTCCATGATTCCCTGAAGTCTTTTGGCGCCGTCCACGTCCAGTTGTCTCGGCAGGAGTCTCGGGAAAAACTCTACCACCGTAACCCTTTTCCCCAACTTACGGAGGGCATTTCCGGCCTCGAGGCCAAGTAGGCCGCCGCCAATAAGAACAACCTCTTCAATCTTCCCTGCATAGGCCGAAATGTCACGCGCATCTTTGATGGTGCGAAGGGAAAAGACACCTTTTTTTTCGGAGCCTTTTATGGGCGGGATAAACGAATGGCTCCCGGTGGCAATCAAGAGACGATCGTAAGAGAATGTCCGGTTATCTTCCGTCATGATGACTTTTTTCTGATGTTCCGCCTTTACTATTCGAGTCATGAGCTCAAGATTGATGTTCTGATCCTTATACCATTCCTTGTTTCTGGCAACCAAATCATCTTCCGCTATCTCTCCCGAGATGTATTCAGTTAACCTTATCCGGTGATAAAAGAGGAGATCCTCGCCGGTCACTATCGTAATATCCCCTTCCTCGTCTGTCTTGCGGATATTTTCCGCAGCGGTTGTCCCCGCGACCCCATTCCCTATAATCAAATAATCAGTCATACGCCAACCTCCCTTTCCGGTCCTGACAGTTTATCGTGGACCACATGCTCACATTTGAAATGATTTAGTGATTTATGATTTAGTGATTTAACGTCATTAAATTGTATAGTAACTTTATTAGAATTTTCAGATATTTGATTGTTTAAGGATGTCCCCAATTTCCCATCGACTGAAAGGGTCATGTTATAAGGTGTTGATTCTATCATTTGGAATTGTTCTCTTTTTCCATCATTTCTTTTATCTTTTTTTCCTCCCATTCTTTGCCAAAGAATTTATCTTTAATTAAAAAAACTTTTGAGCCATGAAGAACAATCCCAATACCCCAGAAAATAGTTACCCAATAAAACCATAAACTTCCAGGGCTTGTAACGAGATTAATAATTATAAGGAGGATATTGACGCCAGCGTAGGTAAGCAAATTTCTATAGAAGTCTTTTAATTCTTTCACTCTGCTTTTTGCCGCTTGGTATTTTTCGTCATTCATTATAGCCTCCTGGAGATACGAAAATCTATCGTTGATTTAGTCTGAAATTCCCTGCTACGACAGTAGTTGCCAATGTCATTCTTGCATGTCTTTATGATACGTTTTTTCAGTTCACCATACTCCTTCGAAACCTGGGGATTCATTCGTAGATAGTCCCTGACTCCAAGGGTTCGTACCAAAAGGCTATGTTCAGATTCAAATATATTCGGCCAAATTGGATTATACGCTACAATTTCTATGATTCTCTGGTTCATGTTTTATATGCACCCAACGCTGAAAATCAGCCGCGTGAGGTGCGAGCGTCGGCTGCATTTTCTTCGTTAGGGAAATTGCCGTTTACCGTAAATGATTGCCCCAAAGGCTGGAAATCCAATAGCTCCTGGAGTTTCAATTTATTTCTAATCTGCTGAAAAAGTTTGACGGTCTTTTCGGCATATAAGCGTTCCCCACAATGCAGGCAAACTTCAGCATGGACTCGCAGAGATGCCGTATGATTTCCACCCCGCAGAAGTTTTTCTACTTCCTTCTCTTTCAGTTCACCACCGCAAACTGGACATTTTTCGAATGGCATCATGATTTTTTTCTCCTTACTCGGTTATTAATCCATCGATCTGGGTCTGGGCGATAGACTGTAATAAGAACAGCCCATTGATTTTCATCATCAAAAACCCAAACGCTATGAACCGGATCGCCGCTAAAAGTATGGCCATAAATCAAGCAGCTCCGGTATGGCTTATCGTCTGGATAATCTTCAATAATTTGGCCATGAAAAACCGATAAATACACCTCATCAAATGTCAATTGATCGGATTGGCTTTCTTCATCAGCATGATCAGAGCATGGGGCAAGTCTGCTTTTGACTGTTGGTTGGCCTCTTTTCTATATCTTTAAAACCACTCTTACGTTTAGGCTTATCGGATATCCTCTTTTCATAATTTAAATAAACTGCTTATATGTCGTTTCATTGCAAAACAGTCAACAGCAGACTTGATAACCATCTATGAACGTTACCACCCCATTTAATGCATTTCATTTACATGTTCTTGTATCTATGCCAGTCACCTTGAATCTCTTGAATAGGAAAACTTTGAAGCCCTTCTTGCAGGTTTCCCAGAAAAAGGCTGGAAGGCATCTTATTAAGAAACAAACAGATTACTTGACCATCGCCAATCTCATTTCCCCCACCAACTACAAAAAGCTCGCTGTATTTCGGGTGCGACCACAATTCGTATGGTGGAGATGGAATCTTGAGTTTACTTTCCATGTTCTCGGAATAAGCAGCACCAATAGCTTGTTTTTCAGACAACGGAACACCGACGACCCAACTATTGAAGAGCCTTTCCATGGGCCAGAACTTAACGAGCATTCCCTTAAATTCATTAGTGTCTTTGTGTACCAGCCTACTAGTTTTCACATGCCATCCGACACTTATCGTTTGAGTCTCGCGCTGACGCATTAGGCCTGCTGTGTAAAAGGCAATTCTTCCTTCCAGATCTCTGACCGGAACCACTGTCTCCAACTCCAAATCGATTGTGATAGGTCGCCTGTCCGTATTCTGATAAGCCCTGAGTAATTTCACGACATCTTCAGGTGCCATATTGTTTCTTGCTTCTTTCCGTCCAGTTGCTTTATGGACAATCTCTACTCGAAAGAGAACAGGGCTTAGAAGTTCTTTGTCTGGTGTCGCCAAAAAATAACTCAGCTTGTCGACTGCCTTTTGAAAGTCTTCATCTGTGTTCAGTTCTGCATTTCTGTAAAAAGAGAACTCTCCTTTTGCTGGTGGGGGTATCTTTTCCTTATTTCCTGAGGCAACTTCTTTGGTATTTGAGAACTGTTTATCCATTTTATCAGATAGCTCAGCAATTTCTGCTGAAGTGGCAGATTGATGCACGGATTGGTAAATGGCGAGAATGATAGCGAAAATGACTGAACAGATGCCTAATATCCACAATATCTTACGCTTTTTTGGATAAAGTGCACCTGCAATACCGAATGTTATCAAAAATACAGGAGCTAAAAAAGTCCAGATCATTTATTCTCTCAGAGTATAGTCAGCGATCGTATAGTTTCTGTTTATCGTTCATGGGAAAAAATGCTCGACAAACATTTACGGTATTTAGAACGTTCCACTAACTGCATGGCACACAAATATGCATGATAAACAGAAGGGTGTTTATTCCTTCACATATAAAGATCCTTTATGATCCTCATCTGAAGAACAAAGCGATTGCCAAGAGTGCCCATTTCCATGATCTATAGTGGCTGCGGTATTTTTTTTATTTTTTGTGAAAAATATCGTTTAGACCAATTAAAAATTGAAGGCCAAGAAACAAACTGCTCAACAATAAAAACAGGCATATCGTGCCGTATCTCTATTCCATGAATTAGTAGGGCCAATTAGTTTTGAGAGGTTGGAAACATTAGAAAATAAAGAGGAGAAATTAGCAAGAAAAAAAGATAATTAAAACTAAGGGAACTTCCAAATTATGTTATTATCATGAGCCCAACACCGCAAATCAGCGGCGCGATTTATCGCGTACGCTGGATTTGTCTTGTTTGCTGATCATTTATGTCTATCGTATCGGACGAAATTCCCGGGGTTACTTCCAGTCTCGCTTCCACACATCAAACTCGGATGGTCGCAAACGGTAACGTGCTATGTTGCCCTCATGTAGATTGCTGATTTCCGTTTCGACCACTTCTACGAACCTAGGCTGATCGTTTTGGGGAATATCCTGGGTTACCTGCATCGCTATCCATTTCGCCGCAGCGCGCTTATCCATCCCGTCTTGAACTACACAACGAACAAATTGGGCGATCTGTTGCCGATATCGCAGGCGGAATAGGTCTGGTTCGCCCAGGGACTGGCGGATCGCGGAATATCTCGCGCAAGACCGTCGATAAGCCCACGCGAAAACATCCCGCAGGTATTCGACG
>Ga0233437_1002029_pt1 | contig 32895 bp, 15 predicted proteins | sample SI_122_August201_FD_182714 | JGI IMG/M metagenome (GOLD analysis project Ga0233437, IMG submission 182714) | Seawater microbial communities from Saanich Inlet, British Columbia, Canada - SI_122_August2016_200_MG | ecosystem: Environmental > Aquatic > Marine > Inlet | place: Canada: British... | reverse complement strand
AGAATATCGGAGTGAAATAATAAAAACCGAAGGATGGGACAAGGTGAACGAATATGGATTCGTAAATAGGAAAAGAGCTACTGAGATAATTGCTAATTCTCTGGCAGGCCTTGTAGTTTTTCATCCCGAGCCTAATCACATAAATGCTCAACCAAATAAATTGTTTGAATATATGGGAGCCGGTATTCCCGTAATTGCTTCAAATTTTCCATTGTGGAAAGAAATTGTGGAAGACAATAATTGCGGGATTTGCGTTAATCCTTATGATCCGGGACAAATTGCAGATGCAATCAATTATATTATTGAAAACCCCCAACAAGCTCAAAAAATGGGTATGAATGGATTGAGAATGGTTAAAGAAAAGTATAACTGGGAAATTGAAAAAAAGAAATTGGCTTCGATTTACACTAAACTGATTTAATATAACAAATGGCAGAATTAATTTCTATAATAACCCCTGTTTATAATTCGGAAAAATACATTGCCAAAACCATTGAATCCGTTTTGGCACAAACTTATTTTGATTGGGAAATGATTATTGTGGATGATTGTTCCACCGACAAAAGCAGGGAAATAATCAGGAAATTTGCGGAGAAAGACAGCCGAATCCATTTGATTGAATTTGAAAAAAATTCAGGAACAGGAAAAGCCAGGAATATTGCGCTTCAAAATGCCAAAGGAAGGTTTGTTGCTTTTCTGGATAGCGATGATATGTGGATACCTGAAAAACTTGAAAAGCAAATCCGGTTTATGACCAAAAATAACTACCCCATTAGTTTTACATCTTATAAATTGATTGATGAAAACGGGAAGGATATGGACAGGGTTATACGGGTAGTGAAAAGTGTAAATCTGCATCAATACTTAAAGAACACCATTATTGGCTATTCAAGTTCGATGGTGGATTTAGAACTAACAGGAAATTTCCAAATTGCCGATATCCGAATACGGGTTGATACACAAACATGGATCAATTTGTTGAAAAAAGGCTTTGTTGCTTATGGCCTTAATGAAGTTTTAATGATTTATCGTGTTCATAATAAATCTATATCATCAAACAAGCTACATGCCGCCAAAAAAACATGGAATTTGTATTACCACATTGAAAAACTTGGCTTTTTCAAATCAGTGTTTTATTTTGGAAATTACGCATTTAACGCATTTAAAAAGCATTATTTATAATGAGCATCTTAAATAAAAACATACATAATAAAATTTATTATTACACTTTTTTATTGCTTGCATTTTTTATACCCATTCAGGGGAATATTGTTGCTTTTCTTATTGCAATCTCGTTTTTAAACTGGCTACTTGAAGCGAATTTTGTCAAAAAAGTAAAAGAAGTCTTACACGATCGAAAACGATCGTTTTTATTTTTGTTTTCGATATTATATTTTTTCTATTTGTTTGGGCTTTTGTATTCAAAAAATCTTGACTCTGGTTTTTTCGATATTCAAATGAAATTATCATTATTGATTTTCCCTTTGATTTTTTCAACTCTTGATTTTAGTTTTTTCGATAAGAAAAAAATAAATAAAATACTGTGGGCTTTCGTTTTAGGCACACTTACAATTTCAATTTTTTGTATTGTTAATTCTTATTTCGATTATCTGGAAACTTCCCTGATAAAAGAATTTTATTATATTCAATTATCTGATATTAATTTATTTGGTTTAAATATAATCTCAAAACATCCATCATATTTTGCAATGTTCCTGAATTTTGCCTCCGGAATAATATTATTACAATTAATTGAGAATCGAATAAAATATTCATTATTAATTAAGTTTTTATTAATAATCACCTTATTATTTTTCTTTGTTTTTATTTTCTTATTAAGCTCAAAAGCAGGAATTAGTAGTTTCATTTTAGTTTCGTGCAGTATTATTGTTTACCTAATTGTCTATAAAAAGAAATATTTAATTAGTTTGATAATGTTGGTAGTTGTTCCGATAATTTTCTTTTTTTCCATTGAACTTTTCCCTCATTCATTTGATAGAATTGTAACTGCAACTGAAATAATTAGCAATAGTGAAGAAATAAATAATAATACGATAGATGGTACTGCCGAAAGAATTTTAATTTGGAATTCTGCTTTAAAGATCATCGAAAAGAATTTTCTTTTCGGTGTTGGGACAGGCGATGTTAAAGATATTTTAATGAAAGAATATAAAAAAGAACATATAACCGAAGCTTACGAACAAAAACTAAATGCACATAACCAATATCTTCAAACCGCTCTTTCAATAGGTTTTTTTGGTTTAATGGTTTTATTAATAAGTCTTTTATTACCGTTTGTCGATTCATTTAAAAATGGTAATTTTCTATTTATTATTTTTCTGCTGATAATTTCCTTTAATTTCTTATTCGAGTCGATGCTTGAGAGGCAATCGGGAGTTGTATTTTACGCTTTCTTTAATTCATTTTTATTCTTTTCGAAAAAGGATTATGAGGGTTGATAATGGTTGAATGGCTAAATGGTTATATTGTTGCATTTTTGTTTTACAAGCATTTAGCAATTTGAGAACTCTGGACTTCGTGTGAAGATAATTTCGCACATTGTAAAGATTATCACATTCATTTATTTAAAATGTTGAAAGAAAAATATTTCGCTCCTACGGAGCTTTATTTTCACTACCTGTTTTCTTTCTACAAATATTAAGCTCCTATGGAGCTTACAACATAGCGTATAGAAGGATAAAGCTAATGGATTTTTTAAAAAAGCCTCGTTAGAGGCTAAATATTTATAGAAAATTCCATAAATAAACAACAAAGCTCCGTAGGAGCGAAATATTTTAATTTACGAAAATAAAAATTACGAATAAAAGATTCTAATTATAACTCAAATCATAATTCTAAACATACATCTCTCAATGAGCTTCAAGCCAATTATTACCTGTATTAATGTCTATTTCAATGGGAACATTCATTTTAATAGCATTTTTCATTTTGTCGATAATGATCGGCCTGATGATTTCCAATTCGCTTTTATAAGTATCAAACACTAATTCATCGTGAACCTGAAGAATCATTTTTGATTTCAAATTAAGCCTTTCAAATTCATCAAAAATATTTATCATAGCAATTTTAATCATGTCGGCTGAGGAACCTTGAATTGGGGCATTAATTGCATTTCGTTCGGCAAACCCTCTCACAACGGCATTATTTGAATTGATATCGCGCAAATATCTTCGCCTTCCCATTATTGTTTCAACATATCCGTTTTTTCTGGCAAACTCTTTGGTTTTTTCCATATAGTTTTTCAGTCCCGGATATTTGATGAAATATTGCTTAATAATATCGGCTGCTTCTTTTCTCGGTATATTCAGCCGTTCGGAAAGTCCGAAAGCCGAAATTCCATAAATTATCCCAAAATTAACCGTTTTGGCATTTCGCCGCATTTCTTTTGTAACTTCATCAGTTGTTACTCCATAAACTTTTGCTGCCGTCGAGGTATGAATGTCAATACCTGAATTGAAAGCTTCAAGCATGCCGCTGTCATTACTGAGTGCAGCAATTATTCGTAATTCGATCTGGGAATAATCTGCAGCAAGCAAAATGTAATTTTCATTTCTGGGAACAAAGGCTTTTCGTATTTCGCGTCCTTTTTCAGTCCGAATTGGAATATTTTGAAGATTCGGTTTATTTGAACTTAAACGCCCGGTTGCTGTAACGGCTTGGTTATACGAAGTGTGTATCCTTCCATCGCGTTTACTCACTAAATTGGGTAGTGCATCAACATAGGTTGATTTCAGTTTTGTCAATGAACGAAAATCAAGAATGCTCCGGACAATCGGATGCTTATTTACAAGTTTTCTAAGCACCTCTTCGCCTGTTGAATATTGTTTGGTTTTGGTTAATTTAGGCTTGTCGGTTATTATAAGTTTTTTGAATAATATTTCACCTAATTGCTTTGGCGATGAAATATTAAACTCATCAGTTCCCGAAAGTTTATAAATTTCATTTCGTATTTCGGAGATTTGTTCCTGCAATTCTTTCGAGAAGGCATTCAAAGCTTTGGAGTCGAGTTTTACACCTTCGGCTTCCATCGACGATAAAACTTTAATTAAAGGTGTCTCAACTTCGTTAAAAAGTTTTGTGTTATTTGTTTCGGTAAGAATTGGTTCAAAAACATTTTTTAGCTGAAGAGTAATATCGGCATCTTCACATGCATAATTTTTAATGGTTTCAATATCAACTGATCGCATGCTTCGTTGATTTTTACCTTTTTTCCCAATTAAAGCTTCTGTTGAAACCGGTGAATAATTCAAATAGGTTTCGGCAAGTACATCCATATTATGTCGCTGGTCAGGCTGTATAAGATAGTGGGCAAGCATGGTATCGAAAAACATACCGGTTACATCAATGTCGTACCAGCGAAGCATAGAAATGTCGAATTTCAGGTTTTGCCCGATTTTTTCGATTTCCGGATTTTCTAATACAGCCTTGAATTCATTGACAATTTCCAGGCAATCATTATAATTTTCGGGCAAAGGAATATAAAACGCCTCATCAGTTTGATAAGAAAATGATAATCCAACCAACTCGGAATTATTTGTATCTGTTCCAGTTGTTTCCGTATCAAAACAAAATGATCTTTGTTGGGATAAAGTTTTGATAAGTTCGTTTCTCTTTTCTTTATCATCAATTAGAATATAATTATGATCGGAGTTAAGAATAGTTTTCAGGCTTTGTTCGTGGGTTGCTGTAAATAAATCAGCTTGAAACTCATCAGGTATTGAATTCTCATTTTTGTTCTCAAGCGAAAAGTCAGTGAAAACTCGTTTTGCCAAAGCCCTAAATTCAAGCACATCGAATAATTGTTTCAAAGCAGTAAAGTCGGGTAAACTTTTTTCAAGTTGTTTCTCATCAAATTCAATAGGAACATCAAGAATTATTGTTGCAAGTTTTTTTGACATCAAAGCTTGGCCGGCAAATTTTTCAATATTTTCTTTTTGTTTTCCTTTCAGGCTTTCAGTGTTTTGTAAAAGGGTTTCAATGTCATCGAATTCATTAATCAAAATTGAAGCTCTTTTTTCACCAATTCCGGGCACACCGGGAATATTATCTGAAACATCGCCCCAAAGGCCGAGAATATCAATTAATTGCTCCGGGTGTTTTATTCCGTATTTATTACAAATTCCCTCAACACCGATTATTTCGGGCATTTTTCCCATGCGGGCAGGCTTATACATAAAAATATTTTCGGAAACAAGTTGGCCGAAATCCTTGTCGGGAGTCATCATATAAACCTCAAAACCTTCTTTCTCTGCCCTTTTCGATAAAGTTCCAATAACATCATCAGCCTCATAACCATCAACAAATAAAATCGGGATATTCATAATTTCAATCAGTTGCTTTATTATAGGAATTGAAATAGCAATATCTTCGGGCATTTTTTCACGGGTAGCCTTATATTCCGTATATTCTACATGCCTGACAGTCGGAGCAATAGTGTCGAAAGCAACACCAATATGGGTTGGTTTTTCTTTTTTTATCACTTCAAATAAAGTATTTGCAAAACCAAGAATTGCTGAGGTATTCAAACCTTTTGAATTTATTCTCGGATTTTTATTTAATGCAAAATAAGCTCTGTAAATCAAGGCCATTGCATCAAGAAGAAAAAGTTTCTTTGTTTCGGGCATAATGTAATATTTTGCCAAAAATACTGATTAATTTTGAATGAGAGAATGAGAGAATGAGTGATTGCTTAAATGGGTAAGTGTTTTAATGTTTTGAGAGAATTTAACAGAAAATTAAAAGTTCATTAGATGTTGAATATTTAAAATATTTGTATATCTTTGTTTGATAAAACTATGAAAATTTATTTTGATATAAAGAATGTGTTACTAATCAGCAATTTGATAAAATACACTACAATGGGTAAAAGCGAAATAATGCGCATAGTGTAGTAATTATTTACAAGTTATACACCACTTTAAAAGAAACCAAGAAGATTGAACTTTAATCAACAAATAGCAAAATATGTAACTGGCAATTTGACAACAAGTCAATTGCCGGAAATTGCAATTGAAGGACTGCAAGAAGGACTGGACTCCGATTCGTTATTAATATTAGCAGGACTGAGTAAAAATGACAATCCTTTTGAAATTCAAGAATATTTTGAAAAGTCATTAAAAGAATTAAACATAAAACTTCCAGAAAAAAGACAAGCGGCAATAATTTATGCAATAGGACTGATTGAAGAAATAAAAAAAGGGAAATTGGAAATTATTAAAGGAGTTTACGAAATAAAAAATAATGCAATTGACAGTTATGACTTCTTCTATGAAAGTAATAAATATTGCTACGACAGTATTGGATTTGAAAAAATCTATGGACTATTTGACGACTACTTTGAAGTTAAGGAATGTGGACACCAATGGAATGAAAAGAAAAAAGGAAAAATGACCGAAGAAATTAAATCTGAACTTTTTTCTGAATTATTAAGTTGGAAAGAAAAAACAGAAAAAGCGGTGTAATAATAGTTCATACGCAATAGCCACAACATTAGGCGTCATTTTAACAAAGTAGAAAACAACATGAAAAGAATAGTTTATTTTTTGGTTTTATTTGTCTTCTTATCTTGTTCCAAAAATGATATAAGTTTTGAAAGAGCAAAGATTTCCGTTAGAGGTCAGGAAATTGAAATACTAACGGCGTATAAGATATTTGACAACTATCTTCTGAATAAAAAGGATTATTTTAGAAGTGTTTATCAAAATATTGAGCGTGAATTTATAGAGAATGCAGAATATCCCTTCCTTCTGGAGACAATTAAAAGAGAGATAAAACCAGATCAAAGATTGAAAGAGGCAACCTCACTACTTAAACAATGTGATATACTAAATATTGTTGATTCGTCGTTTCAGAAAATAATTAAAGAATTGCCCGGACCAAAGACAAAGATTCTAATTATTCCAGCAAATCCCGAATATAGAGCCTTTTACAAGCAATATAAAGTTGGGGTGGCAGCCATAACTGTCGGGGCCGGGAAAATAATAGTTTCTATAGACCCGACCTCGAACTACTGGGAAGTACAATTACCTTATGTGCTTGCACATGAATATCATCATAGTGTCTGGACATCAAGAAACTTTACTACTGTTGATTTTACACCATTGGAATATTTAGTTCTTGAAGGAAAGGCTGATTCATTTGCCAAAAATCTATTTCCCAACATTGATATGCCGCATACAAAAATGATTGATGAAAATAAAGAGAGATTAGTATGGGATTTAATCAAACCGGAATTGAATAATCGAAAATCTGAGATGAATGATTTAATGATGATTGGAAATGAAGATATCCCAGCCTGTAGCGGATATACAATAGGGTTTAATATAGTGGAATTATATAAAAGAAATAATCAAAATGTACATGATAGTTTGATAATTGACATTGAACCAGAACAAATTTTATTCTTAAGTAAGTATGATGAATAAAAATGAACCTCCAACAAGGTCTGCAATATTTCGACCTGGCTCTAAAGATTCATTGTTTTTCTTTTTGCATGCTCTCAAAAAAAACCCCCCGATAAAAAAACACGAGGGGCCTAACCAAATGAATTATGAAAAGAAGTTATTTTTCACTGGATAACTAATCCAGTATCTTAAATCTCTTTTTAAAAAAACAAATTTAGAGTTAAATATTGAACAACATTGTTAATGATTTGTTAAAAAATAATTATCTTTGCTAATTAATTTGAAGTTATCAACTTTATTAGCTTAATATGTTCTTTTAATTCATTATTATCAAACACAAACAAAAAAAAGAAATAAAAATGACCATTAAAAGTAAATTCATCAAACCATAATTGCACTTATTTTAAAGCTTATTAAATGGAAGACGGTAAAAACTTGAAATATAATAACTCGGAAGAAGAAACAGTATTTAATGAAGCATCAATTCTTGTTGTTGAAGATAATCCAAATATAAATATTTTACTGAAAAAATATTTGGAAAGACTTTCGTTTAAAGTTGTAATATGCGTTGATGGTGAACAGGGTTTCAAGCACTTTAAAGATTCACATTTTGACCTTTGTCTTATTGATATTATGATACCCAAAATAGATGGATTAAAGCTTGTGAAGAAAATCAGGGAAATTGATGAAAATATCCCTATAATTTTTCTTACAGCAAAAGCATTAATCGAAGACAGGATAAAAGGATTTGAAGCAGGATGTGATGATTATATCACAAAACCTTTTAGTACCCGGGAATTAGGTTTACGTATAAATGCAATTCTAAAACGTTATTTGGCAAACAATAAGGATGGTAAAGAAATTGTTTTTCAAATTGGAAAATTTGTTTTTGATTATAGCAATATGACATTAACATTAGAAGGGGTAAAACAAATCCTTACAAGAAAGGAAGCGGCATTGCTAAAATTCTTTTGTGAAAATAAAAACAAATTGGTACATCGGACAGATGCAATGATAGCAATATGGGGTAAGGAAGATTATTATATTGGTAGAAGTATGGATGTTTTTATTACTAAAATAAGGAAACATTTAAAAGCAGACCCCAATATTTCAATTACTAATGTTCATGGGTCGGGATTTAAACTTGAAGAAAACAAATAGTGTTCGCAAAAAAACGCCAATAACTGCGTTATGCTCATCTTAAAACTCAGTCGTTTACATTAGTAAACTCCTGATTTTTAAGATTTCGCAAGCCTTGTTCTTGACGTTTTTTTATCAAACACTGAGTTTTCGTGCAAAGACTAAATATGTGAAATACATGATTGTTTCATGTACACTTGATTGCTGAAACTTGAAATTCGATTTTTTAACGAAAGTTTTACCAAAAATCAGATCATAAAATGCAACATTTATGATTGACTATTTATGATTGGAAAATGAAGTGAAGATTAATCAATAATTGAAATTTTCCGTGTTATTGCCTTTTCTCCAATTGACATTCTCAGAAAATATACTCCCGAGATCAAATTTTCACGGCCAATTTTTATTCTATGATTGCCTGCTTCGAGTTTACCTTCATCTGTTTTATAAACTATTTCACCAATAATATTATAAATACATAAGGAAACATCCTCTTGTTTCGATAAATTGAAATCTATTTCTGTTGTTTTGTTGAAAGGATTTGGAAATATATTCAGGCTTTCTGTATCGGTCAGTTGTTCAATACCTACACCACTTTCAGTCTTAAATTGAACAGATTTATATGACTCAAATCCTATCCATTGTACAATGTAAGTGCTAGTACCATAATAAAGTACAGCCATTCCCGGTGTTTTCAAACCATCGCCTCCGGCATCATAAAGATTAAATTTATAACATTCGGACGAATTAAGATTAAAAACTTCCTGAATTATCTGGGATGATTGGGAATACGGCCCACCCGAATAAACAACATCATTATTATTATCAAGAATTTCCCATGTTGTTTCTTCCGGATTTATATCAGTCCTTAGAAATAATTTTACTTCATCAGGAGTTTCCTCTGCTTCGGGGATTAATGCTGTTTGAGTATCGTTATTCGGGAATTGATCAATATTTCCGTTTGGATTGGATGTTTTAACTGTCAGAATATTTGATGGTTCAATTGGAAAATCAATTTGAGGAAGCGTAAAAGTTGCAGTTTCAAGATAGGCTAAATCACCTGTCCATGCAAAAATTTCATTTTCTCCATTGTTAACATTATATTCAATATCAACACTTATGAGATTATCAATTCCAGTGTTTTTAATGGTAACTTCAGGTTCTAGTGAACCGTCACAAATTGCATCAGGTAACATTGAAATTTTTGTTAATGAGGCATCGTATTGATTTGTAGTAAGAAAATCAGATATATTCACTTTTTTCCCTTGCAAAATTTCCTTGTTTGCAGTATTTTGAACAAACAAGACTAATTCACAATGTTCAAAATTCCATTCAACATCTTTATTGAATTGTAATGAAACTTCCTGTGTATTGCTTTGAGAAAAATCAAGTGATGTCCCAAATTGGTTTGGTACCATTAATCTTTCAACAAAGTTTAACTCAGGTAGTCCTTGCCAAAATTCCTCAATATGTGATTCGGTGAGAACAGCATGCAACACAAGATTATCACCGGTATATTCATCTACTTTATCAATTGTAATATTCACATCATATTCTTCAAGGCCTGCATTAGTTCCCTCAACTGCAAGGGTAAACGACGAAAGAATAGCTTTTCTTTGATTATATTTAGGTAAATAATAATTATACATACTTTGTGTGGCGTCACCACCCGATACTGTTAGGATTCCGTCAAATTTTGCAGTTGGATAACCTGTAACTCCATAGTAATCTATTCTTGAAACGGAATAAGAATTTTGGTAATCATCTCCGCCGTGATATTCAACTATAGCAACGTCATGGCCGTTTTCAATTAAATCGTCTGCTCCCATTGCTGATCCCGGGCAATACTGACACCAGGTACCGGTGACTATCTCTACAATTACCATTTCTCTTTCAACTTGTTGAGCTGAAACAAAATTGAAAAAAGTTAATCCAATGGTTAAGCAAAACAATAAGATCTTTTTCATAATACTAAAATTAAATAATTTCTAATTAATAAGTTTGCAAAGCTATACTACTTTTTTCAAAACAGTATAAATTTTAAACTTTTTTAAGAAAAAGATAAAATTTCCTTATAAATCAAAAATATTTTTATTTTTGTAAACCATATTACAAAACATATTGTCTATACAAAAAAGTTTTATTTTCGTTCTTATTCGGAAAAATTGTAATCTTAAATATAAATTAAAAATAAAATCTTAAAACTATGAAAAAGAACCTATTATTCGCGATGATCGCCTGTTTATTTATGCTGACAGGTTTTTCGCAAAGTCTTACTCTACAAACCCCTGAAGGTGTTAATATTCCAAATGGCGGCGAAATAACTGTTTACGGTGAAGAAACTGCCTTTGAAATTATAGGTTATGTTTATGTAACTAATATTAGTATGTCAGCTATAAATGTTTCAGTTTACAGAAATCGAATCTACATGGTTGGCACTTCATCTAGCGCGTTTTGTTGGGGTATTTGTTATGACACATCGGTTAATCAATCAGCATTTCCAATTGAAATAGCAGCCGGAGCTACTAATGAAAATGATTTTTCGGGACATTATTATCCGTATGGAAATATCGGAATTTCAAGAATTTCTTACACTCTTTATGACGATACCAACACCAATGACTCTATTATGGTTATTGTCAATTTTGCTGCAGGTATTTCAAGTCAAACTATTGTAGTTGAACCAGGATTCCAGTTTGTATCAAGCAATATCAATCCAGGTGAGCCGGATATGATGTTAGTTGCTGCTGAAATCATAAATGATGATCTTAATTATATAAGAAATTCAGAAGGAGCAATGTTGAGAAAAATCGGGCCAAACTGGGTAAATGGTATTGGTGATTGGGTTGGCACGGAAGGTTATTTGGTAAAAACCAACGGAACAGGACAATTCACTGTAAATGGCGATGTAATTCCTGCAGATACACCTATTGAAGTTACTGCCGGTTTTCAATTTGTAAGCTATTTACCTGACTATGGAATGGATGCTATGCTTGCTTTTGAAACTATTATTGGAGATAATCTGATTTATATTAGAAATTCAGATGGTTCAATGTTAAGAAAAATTGGCCCAAACTGGGTTAATGGTATTGGAGACTGTGTGCCTACTGAAGGTTATTTAGTAAAAATGTCAGAAGATGATGTCTTGGTTTACCCCAGTTGGTAAACAATCTTTGTGATTGACGATTGATTTTTGAATAATAATACAAAGGCCACCAAAATGTTTGATAATGTTTTGGTGGCTTTTTCTATTTAAGTTTTTCTGTTTTGTCCCTGCATGCAACCTTATTATCAAACATTTGTCTATATAAAACAATATGTTAATTCTTATAATATTAAACTTATGAAAAATAATTTATTATTCACATTGATTGCCTGTCTAATCATGCTAACAGGCTTTTCGCAAAGTCTTACTCTGCAAACCCCCGAAGGAGTTAATATTCCAAATGGAGGTGAAATAACCGTTTGCGGTGATGAAAATTCTGAAATCATATGCCACCTTCATGTTACAAATACAAGTGCAACGACTATGAATGTTTCACTTCACAGAAATCAAATTTTCATGATTGACGGAACATTTAGCATGTTTTGTTGGGGTATTTGTTATGGCCCTGATGTTAATCAATCAGCATTTCCAATTGAAATAGCTGCCGGAGCTACTAATGAAGAAGATTTCTCGGGAAATTATCATCCGGGAGGAAATATCGGAACTTCAATAATTTCTTATACTTTTTATGATGATACTAATCCTAATGATTCTATTATGGTTATTGTAAATTATGTCACAGGTGTTGATTGTCAAACTATTGCAATTGAACCGGAATTCCAGTTTGTATCGAGCAGAATTGATCCAACTGACCCTGATTTGATGGTAGTTGTTGCGGCTATTTTAAATGATAACCTTAATTATATTAGAAATTCACAGGGAGAGGTATTACGCAAAATCGGACCTAATTGGGTTAATGGTATTGGCGATTGGGTTGGCACCGAGGGATATTTAGTTAAAACTAACGGAACCGGACAATTCACAGTTGAAGGAGAAGTAATTCCGGTTAATACTCCCATTAATGTTGAAGCAAGTTTTCAGTTTGTTAGCTATTTACCTGAATATGGAATGGATGCTATGCTTGCCTTTGAATCTATTATTGGAGATAACCTGGTTTATATAAGGAATTCAGAAGGATCAATGTTAAGAAAAATTGGCCCAAACTGGGTTAATGGTATTGGAGACTGTGTGCCTACTGAAGGTTATTTAGTAAAAATGTCAGGAGATGATGTCTTGGTTTACCCCAGTTGGTAAACAATCTATGTGATTGACGATTGATTTTTGAATAATAATACAAAGGCCACCAAAATGTTTGATAATGTTTTGGTGGTTTTTTTATTATAAGTTCTGAAATTTGCACCTGTGAAGGTCAAATGGTTTCATCTTTTAGTAATACATCTACTTTTACTTCTCCTTGTTCGGAGGTATAGAGTATGAAGTTATTTGGTTGATTTAGTTTTATGCTCATTTAACTTTTTTATATATGCCGCAGTTGGGGTATCTTAATAACTACGAATTTTGTTATTTGTGGTTTATAAAATTGACACATTAATTTTTTCAACCCTTTTATTTAAATTATTAATAATTTCATCTTTAGACAGAAGTAGCTTGTTTTTCATAAAATCATTAATAAGTTTCTTATAGCTTTTATATTCGTTTTCTTCCATTGTTTTTTCAATATCAATCAAATATTTTTCGATATTTTCACAATACTCCTTTTCAATTTCATGTAGCCAGGCTTTTTCAATTTCATTATCAGGAATTAGTCTTTTTCTGTACTCTGACAGTTTCCAAATATCAAACATCATCTTAATAAATGATTCACTTTCCTGTCCTATTTGTATTTTCTTAAGGGTTATTCCTTCTAAAGAATCCAGTAATGAATCATCTAAATTTATTGGAATTGGAATACCGAATTCGCTCTCTTCAAATTCTCCTGTTTCAAGAGCTATTTTAGTTCTTCTAAAAAAATCATTCTGAACTCTGAATGCCCCTATTGCTTCTGAATCGTGAATATTTACGAAAGTGAAAAAGTCAATCTCGGTATTAGAAAACTCACTAAGCCCTCCAATTAATTCAAGCAAATCCTCCTCAATACTATCAACGTCTAATTTATCAACACCGATTACAACATATTTCAAGCTTTCTTCCTCAATAATTTTATTTGGAAGATAAAAAATAAAATAAGACTCATCTTCATAATTCCTAATGATGGAATGAACTTGCTGAAGTCTACTTGTAATATATTCATCCCACCAATTATTAACTGCTGTTTTGGCAAATGCTATTTTTTTAGCAGGAGAATCAGCAATTTTATTAATAAAAAAAGATACAGATCGTAAAAGCCTATTGTACCAAAGCTGTTCTGTTTCTTTTATTTGTTCAGTTGGGAAATATTCAAAAGTCAAACTTGCTATTTTATCAAAAGAGTTTTGCATAGCAGAAAGCCTATAAGTTACTGCTCTTAAGTTAATTGTAGCAACATTCCTGTCATTATCTGTTTTAGGCTGAATAATTCCGATAAATTGATTTATAAAATTATCTAATGATGAACACCATTCATTTATATCTTTTTGTTCTGTTTCAAAGGCTTCTTTATCACAATATTTTTTTGATTGTCTGGGATATTTTCTCTTTGATTTCAATAATCCAGAGAGAAAAGTAGCCTGTTCTACTAAAGGTTTAGTTGAACTTTTAATTCTATTTTGATTTCCTTCAATTGTAGCTTCAAAATATCGAATGCACTTTTTTGAAAATTCTATACCTTCTTTTCGAAGTTGAAAATATTGTTCTTGCCACTCGAACGATGAAGAAGACCTATAATTATCCAAGATTGTTTTATTCCATATCTGGTTGATATGTATATCAAATGTATCAGCAATATTTTTTATAGGCATCTCTTTTGTAGAGTCCTGCACAACAATTTTATATATTTCTTCATTTGGGAATGGTAAAATAATAGCTTTTGTACAATATCGCTTGTATATTGGCAGAAAATTATAGACAGTTTGAATTCTATAAACACTATGTTCATTGGCTTTGTCTGCATTTTCATCCAGTAAATACTTAATGTGAATGTCTTTCCCTTTTTCTTCGATTGTTAAAGAATTTGTTTCTCTTTTAAGTATTGAAATTATTTTCGATTTATTCGTATTTATGAAATCAGTATATGCTTTTGAATTGGAGATAGCAAAATAATTAAATACTTCCGAAGATTCATTGATATTGCTATTATCAATAAACTTAATTAGCTGATGTTCATCAAACTTCAAAATTAAAGGGAAGGGAATGTCCAATTGTTTGAACCATTTTGCCAAGAATCCTATTCCCTCATATTTGTCAGTAGCTTGATTCCTATCATTTAGTTGTTCAGCCAAGCTCTTTGCAAAAAACACCAAATCAGAATTATTGATTTCATAGGGAGATAATTCCAGCAATTTTTCAGACAGATATTGAAGATTAGGGAATTTGTCCCCCATAGACTTATTTAGGTTGTTAATTGTATTCAGTTTTGTAAAGGGCAAAGTATCAGCGACAAATATTTCAATCCCTCCTCTTTCAAAAACTTTATCAAATATTTTTCTGTTGTCTATCCAATATCTATATGGCTCGCTGTGCATTAGTCCATCAATTGCATAAACCATCTCTGAAAATTTGTACTTAGAAACTATACCTGCCAATTCATTATAGAAATCTTGTCTCCCCATTTTATTCAAAATGAAAGGTGACTCTATGAAATAATCATAAATAAATTCTTTATCAATTATTTGGAATAATATTATTAATGAATCTTTTACTGACAGAGTTTCATGTAATGTATCAACTAAGTGGTGAGAACGGACAGGATGTAAACCTTCAATATATTTTTGATTAAATTGCAAATAATATTCTCTCTCTAATTGCTTGTAAATTTCACCTCTATCACATTCAAATCCGATTTTGTCCTGTACGTATTCCGTTAACTTTTTTGTTTGAATCTTAATATTTAAAATATCAGCTAATGAAATCAATCGGAGTATCTCAATTTTTGCAGATGAACCAATTTCCTTATTCAGTATTTTAATCTGCTCTTGAATACGCTCTGCAATCATTTGACCACGAGTGAGTAAGAATACGTATTCAATAAGCAATCCCTTTGATTCTATTTTCTCCCAAACAGGTTCCCATTTATCAATACTTGAATGAATTTTCCCTTTAGATTTAAGCTGTGAAAATATTTCTTTGGCTTCGTTAACCGAGAGCTTTATATCAATAGTTTTCAAATGTGCTTTGGAGGCATCTAAACCATACCTATACCAATCTTCTTCTCTGCTCGTTACAAGCACTTTTACAGGCAATTCTGCAATTTGTTCAATTAATATCTGCCATTGTGAAATAGTATTATTTACGCCATCAATAATAACAATGGGCAATTCTCCTATTTTTAATCTTGTTTTAATAAAATCCGAGATACCAGCTATATTCTCTTGCCTATTACAATAATTTAATTGATAAATTGAATAATCTGAATCGTGAAATTCTTTAGCAACTTGCCATGCAAGTGTTGATTTTCCTTGTCCACTTGATGATTTAATTAAAGTAACATCAAATTCATTAATGCTATCGTAAATCACATTTTCCCAACTAGTTCTGCGTACAGGAAGGTTTTGAACAATGTGAATAGGTTTTGCAGCCTTACCATCAAAGTAGCTATCATCTTCTTTATTATCTGAATGCTCAAAAGCAATCTTCTTTATCCAATTATACTGAATGGCTGGATTTGCAGGACTTTTGGAAAATGAATCGGTAACTGCTTGTATTATGGTTCTAAGATCTTGAAGTTTTATAGTTGACCTATCTCGTGACCAAAAGAAAATATTATTAAATAAAGCATATAAATATTGCTTCTCAGTCCCTTCATTAACCTCAAACCTTTCAATCAATAATCTAATACATGATTGTTTGATCCTCTTTTCGTCTTCTTTTTTAAAATTGACTTTGTTTATGAATTGCTCAAAGTCAACATTTGAAATATCAATTTGTGAGCTTTCAAATTTCTCCTTCCAAAAAGTAAATCCATTCTGGGTTATGTTTTTTAAAATAAGTTCATTTAAGTTGCCTTTTGATATTTTTGTATTATGAACAAGTAATAGTTTTGAGTTTGTATTTACTTTATAAACTTCTAAAAAGTTCTGAAGAACTCCCATTTTCCAGAAATCATTTGCATTTATGTTATTGATTGAAGATTTGAGTTGAATATACTCGCTATCCTCAATTTGGATAATATCAACATCCTCTATTCCTTCTAGTCTGATAACTTTATCAGGTAAAGAATCATCTAATTCAAGAAGTGTTCTATAGCAAGCATATAACAATTGAAATCCAATACCACGAATATTTATTGCCCCCCCCACTCTTTTTTCTAACAAAGAATCTAAGGATTCTTCTTGCATACTATTATTACTAATATTAGTATGCTTAGTAAGTTTTTTTTTCTTTCTATTTTTCTTTTTTGATTTTTTCAGGCTTTTCATTTTGAAAAAAATCCATTATATAAATTTTACGATAGAATGTTTTAACTCCCCTCCACAATCCCAATCTCTTCCTCTGTCAACCCATACAACTCATAAACCATTTGGTCTATTTCTTTGTCGGTTGCATTTATTTCGTCTTGTAATTGGTTAATTTCATTTTTGTAGGTATTAAAATATTCTTCCCACTCATCTTGTTGAATGAGCGATAGTTTAATTTTTTGCTTTTTAAGTTCTGCTACAAATATCTTAAAATCGTAATCATAAAAAGCATCTAATTTTTTATTTATTTTTTCTATTTCGAAATTATCTTTTGTTCGGTTTAGAAATTTGTTTTTCTTTTCTTGCAATTGTTGGTTAAGTAAAAGCATTAAATTTACCTTGTTTTCATAAATGACTTGTCTTTCTTTAGATAAATTTTTAATTGGTATATTTTTTACAGTTCCAACATTTATAGACACATTTGAACTATTTGTTTTCAACCAATAGTTTATGTAAGCAGAATTTAAAACTGCAAGAATGTATTTGGTTCTAAATAAGGAATTACCATCAGATTTAATAATTACAACTGAGGTATGAGCATAAAATTGTTCGGTATCAATAGAAGCAATAATTTTTTTTGAAATTCTTTGCATTACAATTTTTTCAGGAATTTCAAAATCTGAAGGCTTTTTGGGACTACATAATAGACCACTTCCTTTGAGTGTGCTTTTTGGTTTTAAATTGCTATCATTAATCATTTCTTGGGTATCATACCATAAATATTCTCCCTTGTAATTAATGTTGTATCTTGAAATATTTGCTCCTCTTATGGCTCTTTTATCTATATCTGTTAATTTTTCAAAACGACAATATTTTTTATCATCACCAGTTGCGATACCCACAATTATTTCGCAGATATCACCTAAATATTTATAATCCTTAATCTGTTTTTGAATATTCTCATTTATATTTAAGTTCTTTGTTGATTGAATATTTGATTGTTTTTCATATTTAATTATTTTATTTTCAGTAATATCAATAAATTCAATTTCATTAAAGTTTTTATTATTCTCAATAATTATTATTGCAGTTTCAACGATAGCGTCATCAAAAACCTTTTTTGGCAAAAGACCAATTTTCTTTATGTGATAGTTTTCTAATAAAAATTTACGAAGCATAAAAAAGGAATGTATGCTCATCCACGTTTTGGGCATTATAAAACCTAAAAAACCATTTTTCTTAGTAATTAGAGCTCCCTTTTCTGTAAAAAAAGCATATAAATCTGTTTTCTGAGAGGCTACGATATATTTATCCCACAAAAAAACTTTTTCGTTATCCTTAATATTATGTGGTCTCACATAAGGCGGATTTCCAATCACCACATCAAAACCACCATTATATTCGATTCGGAATGCGTGTTCTACCGAACAACACATTTGTTGGATAATGGGATTAATCCCTTTGTTGTCGGGCAGTTTGTGCTTTATTCTATTATTTCGGATATAGTCTATCGTATTATTCAGATAGTTTTCGGTTTTTATTTCACTTTTCCCGAATTTTTGCGTCCAGAGGGATATCGATTTTTCGCCTTTTTTCTGGACAAGGGGATTAATCCCCTTGTTGTTGTGGTACAGCCTCGACGATTTTCCTTTTATTTTTCCTACTATTTTCGTTAGTTCTTCTTCTTCGCATATTAGTAGAAGGTGCAAATGGTCGCCACAGGTATTATATTCTACTACATTCAGATTGTCTTTTTTTACTATTTCGGCAATAATTTCAGTTATTATTATTTCATCTTTTTCCGATAGCCAGGTTGCCTCATCAGTTTTTATATTATAATCGAACATTCGTTGTGAATATCTCGAATTATGTATTGCAGTTGTTACGTGCCAGGCCTTTTTCTTCTTTTTCCTGAATATCTGAGAAAACTCTTTATTCCAGTCAAATGCTTTTTCTCCAGCAACTTTGGGGTCATCAATTAGGGAATTGCCACATTTGATATTATTACTTAATGTATTTAGTTTTCTTCCTTTTTGGGCCGTTCTGAGCCAAAGCGAAAGTTTAGCAATTTCAACTGATTCTTCGTTCAGATCAACTCCGTAAATGTTTTTTTCAAGAATTTCGTTTGTAATGTCTGAAAATACAATACCACCTCCAAAAAGTTGTGCCTGCAGTTCATCAATCTTTTTATGTTCGTTTATCAGGAATTCAAGTGCCTGATTTAGAAATGCACCGGAGCCACATGCAGGATCAAGAATAGTTAAACATAAAAGCCAGTTTCTGTATGTGTTTAATTTTTCGTCAAGACTTTTGATCGTAGCTTTTTTTCTGTTTTTACGGCCTTTGACGTATTCTTCATCTATTATCTCAAGTTCGTTACGTTTTTCCTCGCAAAGTTTCCCAACTGTGTTTTCAACAATATATTTTGTGATATATTTCGGGGTGTAAAAAATTCCATCTTTTTTACGTTTGGTCTTTTGTTTATCAATTTGTTCGCCACGCAGTTTTGCCTGTACATTTTCAATTTCCGCCAAAGAATGTTCAAATATATGACCCAATATATTTACGTCAACATCGGTTTCAAAATCATAAGCACTGAGCTTTAAAGTATGCTCGTGCAGAATATGATCGTCAATGCTAATATTATCAAGAACTTCATCCGAAAGAAACAATCCTCCGTTATAAGGAAATATATCATATTTCTTACCCTTAAAACCGGTATTCATGTAACTAAAATACTTTTTAAATCTTTCGTATAAAGGAACATAAGCATCCAAATCTTCTTTCAGTGTAATCCATTGTATTATTATTTCACTAATGGAATTTGGCGGCAGCAAAAGCCTGTCTTCGGCAAAGAAAATAAATAAAAACCTGTCAAGCAGTTTTTGGGTTTTCTTGAAAAGCAATAATTCATTTTTGTCAGGATTGTTTTTTACAATGTTTTCAAAAATCGCTTCCCTGAATTTTGAATAATCGGCATACAATTGTTTTGTTACATTTTCCTCCTGTAAAACAGATGATTCTTTAATCCTGAGTGGTAAATCACTTAAAATATTATCTTTCGACAGACAAAGCCAAAGCAATGAAAATTGTTCTATACTTAAATTGAATAAATCAAATTCAAGATAATCAACCGCATTTTGTATGTAGAACCTTATTTTTTCAAAATTTGAAGTAATAATATAAACACATTTCGGATGATGGTTTTTGTATCCGAATGCTTGTGTTTCGACTGTATCCAGGTCTGTGGTTGAGGTTGATTTTAGTTCAATTACAGCTGTAACATCATCATTTTTTATTATTGCTCCGTCTGCCTTTTTACTGTCGTCAATATTTTTCTTTTCAAGTACAATGTTGAATTCCGGCTTTGGTTTAAGAGTATAATTTAAAATGTTTACGAAAAGTTCACGAATAAAGCCTTCCTGAAATTCTTCTTCTTTTGAGTTGCGAATATTTTCTTGTATTTCAACATTTCCAAAATAACTTTGAAAATCATTGAATTTCTTGTCAATCAGAGCAGGATCAAGCCCGTTTAAATATTTTTTCTCTACCGATTTTTGAAATAAACTCATTCTATATTTTCTGTTCTTTCTCGTTAAAATTAAATTTCTTAAAAATACAATTTTTCTATCAATGTAAATTCTTTTTTAACTTCATCTTTTGCCAGATCCAATACCAAATTATCATCCGCATCTAATATCCACGCATCACCGGTTTCTGTAAAAAAAAATCAATTCTTTTTAAGACACAATTTTGACACTATTTTATTGAATAACAATCATTTTGTTAATGATGCTTTTTTGTGTATAGATTTTAATAAAATATACTCCCGAAGAATAACTTTCTACATTGAAACAAATCTTCTGTAAATTTTCAACATTTGTGATTAAGATTTGTCCTGATGAATTCATTATTTCAATTTTATTGATAATTCCATCAGAAACAATATTTATTTCATCTTTTGCAGGATTTGGATAAATACTGATTCTGCTTGAAAGATCATCTGATCTCATAGTGTTTTTGGTAATATTCAATATACTGTATTCTCCATCCTCGCCTGGGAAAATGTTTGAATTATAGGCATCGCCGTAAGGATTGCTAAATTCAAAATTTACACCTATTTGCCGATTAGTTTTATTATCCCAGACTTTTAAAGTCATCGGTTTTCCGGGAGCATATCCCTGTCCGCTAACAATTGTATTAAATACCGGAAGATCATTATCAAAAGTGTTTCGAGAATTAATCTTCAACGCTCCGACCATTTCATCTCCATCAAAAGCTGCTACTTCATCACCAATATCCAGTCCTTCAATATAAATTGTAAAAACAGGATCGGCAGGATTTCCACCCTCGAAAATAAAGTGTGTAGGAACAGAAGTTCTTTTTCCACTTGATTTTGCTGCCACAGGATAAATAATTTCGCCATCTGCCAACATCTTAATGAGATAACCTTCGCTTGATGAACAATTTCCTAAACCATTAACCCAATTCGGGCCAATTTTACGTAATGTCTGGCCAAGTGAATTTCTAATAAAATCAAGATCGTCACCAATGATAGTTTCAAATGCAATCATGGCATCCATAGGTGTTTCGGGAAAATAGCTTACAAACTGATATCCTGTTGTTACCTGAATTGGAGTTGCGGGATTAATTGCATCTCCCCCGATATTGAACGAATCATCGGCAAACATTTTAACAAGATAACCTTCCGAAACAATCCAGTCGCCAATACCGTTAACCCAGTTCGGGCCGATTTTGTGTAATGTCTGACCTAAAGAATTTCTTACGAAATCAAGATTATCGTTTAATACATCAGCCATAACAATTAACATATCAGGATTTTCGGAAATAATTCGTGAAGAAATAAATTGATAACCACTTGAAAGGTCAATTGTTTGAGTTGCCTGAACCTGACCAACAGTTATATAATCTTCTTTTGTTATTGTTGAAGTATTATCAATTGAAGTTACAGTTAAAGTTACATCATAAGAGCCAATCGTATTATACTGAACTAAAGGGTTTTGATCGTTGGAAGTTTCGGGTGTTCCGCCTTCAAAAACCCATTCCCAACTAATAGGTTCTCCTAATGAAAGATCAGTAAATTGAACACTTTCGCCTACTTGAATTTCAGTAACATCAGCTGTAAAATCTGCAGAAAGGCCAGTGATAATTACAGTATAATCGTGAGTTTCGCCAAAATAGAAAAACGAGCAAGCATCATCACCTATCATTGGAGGATGGGATGACTTTAACCGCAGTCTGATTCTATGTTCACCTATTGGTGCTGATTCATCAATATAAAGTGTATCGGAAAAAGAAGCAGGAATTAAATTTTCTGTTGTGTATAAAAATTCATTCGAATTATTAAATTCACCGTCGTCATTATAATCAATCCAGATAGCAAAGTGGTTCCACCCTGCATTATTATTAGTTACTGTCCAGGTATAAGTATTTCCTTTTTCGAGTTCGAAAGTCATGTCGGTATAATCAACAGCCTGTCCGTTATCGCTATAACAACCTGTTCCGAGATGTTCAAAAGCGGCGATTGAGAAATCATCAATTTCATCACCCCACTGACAATTGTAGTCCAAGCCTTCTAAATATAAATCTACACAGTATTCCAAATCTTCAGCAGTTGTAAACGACCATACATCACAATCATCAGGCCCACCCAGTATATTTGAAGGAATAATTTTCCAATAATATGTAGTATTAGCTTCCAAAATTCCAGGGTTATAGTATGCATAATTCTGATTTTCACTAACCAAAGGAGGATTTTCATCAGCTCCGAAATACACATCAAATTCGGAGGCATAATCTGCCCTCCATGAAATATCACCAAAATTCAGGATTACATTCGAAGTACCATCAACGGGTTCGGGATCTATTGCACAATCAGGTGCTTGTGTAGGTTCTGTAACATTAACGGTATAATCATGAGCTTCACCATAAGTAAAAGCATAACATGCCTCACCGGGCGCAAAAGGATCACCACCGAATTTCACACGAACCCGCATTCTGTGTTCACCGAGTTCAGCTACACCGGGTATTGAAATAGTTCCTGAACAAGCTGTCGGCATATAATCATCCGAAGTATATAAACACTCAGATTCGTCAAAGCAACCATCGCTATTTGTATCGAACCAGATTGCAAGATGGTCGGAATTATTAATTCCCAAAACAGCATTCCATGTATAGTTTGAGCCTTGTGCCAAATTTACAATCATTCCAGTATAATCAACATATCCATTAGTGGATGTACATCCTGTTCCTGTATGATTTAAGTCACCGATTAAGAAATCGTCAATATAATCCCCCCACTCACAAATATCACCAAATTGATCGCCATAATACAGATAATCGCAAAATTCGAGTTCCTCACCTGTTGTGAAAGTCCAGACATCACAACCACTTGCCGAGCCTGCTCCATTTTTAGGAATTATTTGCCATTGATATTCTGTATTTGGTTCAAGAATTCCCGGGTCGTAGGCAATTTCGATAACCTCTCCCATGAATTCCAGGGAAGTTGTTCCAAAATATACTTCATAACTTGATGCCATACTTGCACTCCAGCTTAAATCAGTATTTAGATATTGATTAGTACTTGCATCTCCAGGAAATGGGGTATTGGCACAATCCGGTGGATCGGTGGGTTCTATAATTGTAATAATATAATCGTGAGTTTCTCCATATCCGATTCCACTACAAGACTGATCTCCTTCGAATTGGTTTCCAACTTCTGCAGTAAAAACACACCTTACTCTCATTCTATGTGTTCCAAGCGGAGCATCGACAGGTAAACCAAAATTGTCAGTATCAATATAAACATGCTGGCCGTTAACAGGTTCGGTGCGATAAACAAATTCATCAGTTTCGTTAAATATTCCATCATCATTAAAATCAATCCAAATTGCAAGTGCATCTTGTGAACCATAATTTGCTGCCCATGTTACATTAGCTCCCTGAATTATATCTGTTGTAAATCCCGTTTCAGTAAAATCACCATATCCTGCTGCACTACAACCTGAATTTTCATGGATAAGGTCTTCCATATAAAAATCATCAATCATATCATCCCAATCGAAACAATCACTGTATCCCGGAATACAATACTCTATTTCATCTCCGCTTGTAAATGACCATGTTTCACAGCCTGAAGCTGCTCCAAATTCATTCTTAGCAATGATTTTCCAATAATAAATAGTAAATTCATCCAATAATCCCGGTTCGTAAAAATTTTCGGTTTGATTACGAATAAAAGGAGGTGCAGAATTTGTTCCGAAATAAACATCGAAATTTGTTGCTGATTCACTGTTCCACTCAAGCACTTCATTTAAAACAACATCAACCGAATTATTTTCAGGTATTGGATTAAAGGCACAAGGTGGTGGACCAGAAGGATTATAAATATTTATTGCATAATCATGAGCATCACCTTCATACATAAAACTACTTAATGGTGTGCAGGCATCATCCTCTCCGGGGACAAAATTACCCTCTGAAGTCCAAATATATCTAACTCTTAATTTATGCATTCCTTCAGCCGCATCTTCTGAAAGAGTTAATACACCGGTGGCAGTTTCGTTATATGCAAAGTATTCGGATGTTCCGAGATATTCATTTTCGTCTTCGAAATCATTATCATCATTATAATCTATCCAAAAAGCTACATAACCTCCGGCATTAACATTTATAGTATAATTCAAATTAGAACCGGGAGTGTAATTTGCATTAAAATGTGAAGAATAGTCAGCTACAGAATAAGTATCATAACTCCAGCAACTAAAATGATAAATGTTTCCAATAATTACATCTTCGATATACCACCATTCATCATAAACCAAATTAGCCGAGCAATATTGATTTATTGCATGATATGATTTAAAATAGTCATTATTAGGATTTTGATCAGCAAAACTATTTGGGTTTTCAGTCCATACTTCAATTGAAAAATGATTTTCGGTTGAAAAATCATAAGTACCAATATTTATATTTTCGGCTATTGCACCTTGTGCGAGCGAGCCTGTCCACGAATATGAATTTTCTGTTCCATTATTTATTTTCCATTTGATAGTAGCTGAGTTTAAGGCAGTTGTTCCAAAGTTTTTTAAACTAACTTTAATATTTTGGTTAGATGCAGTACTCATTATCCTGTCCGGATTTGTAAGATTTACAATTCCAATATCTAAAGAATATGGCTCTTCATAAACAAAAGTAAATCCGTTTTGAGGTTTTCTATTGGGAGAAACTATACATTTATGATAATTAGAAGTTCCATAACTACTCATAATCCATTCATAGTAAAGTCCATTTGAAAAATATGTACGGCGATTATTAAAATCAGAATTAGAATTTCCTCTCAAACCGGTTTGATTATAATATGCATCTAAAGTAGTAAATAAAAAATCGCCATATATAAATTCGATTTTATTTGATGACTCATACAATTTTATTTGAAAATTAATTGAGTTTTCATCACCTGACCATTTAATTCTATAGTTTTTCCATTGTATTGTAATAAGCCTATTTGGGTAGGAGCCTTCTGTTTTTGACATTAATTCCGAACTGGTTTGGGCTATTAAATTTCGTCCAAAAGGTACAATTACATTATTTGTTCCGCTGCTGCTACTAATAGGAGATGTGGAATTATTAACCGAGCTTCCCACAGCTATAAAACCATTTGTTTGAATGCTAATCTGTGTATAATCAACATTATTATAGTTAAAAGTAAAACCCAAATTTATGGCATTAAAACTATTGTCATCATTGTATTCATTTCCATGAACAATACCACCGGAAATTTCTGTATAAATTTCTTCAAATTGAGAGAACGTGTATTTACTCACCGGTGTAGTTTGAGCAAAAACAGATACAATTGTTGTTGATAAGATTAAAAAAAGAGAAATAAATTTTTTCATTTGAAAAAGTATTTTGGTTAATTACAAAAATGTAAAACTACAAATAATATTACTGTTCAAATTGGAATATAAATAAGAAATTAATGATTGACAACACGGGTTTCTTTGATATAGAATAGTATTACTTTGCCGTCTATGACTATTTTGCTGCCGAAGGGTAAACAATTTCGCCGGCAGCAAACATTTTAATGAGATAACCTTCGCCGGGTTGACAATCACCTAAACCATTAACCCAATTCGGGCCAATTTTTCGTAATGTTTGTCCCTGTGAATTTCTAATGAAATCAAGATCATCGCCGATAATAGTTTCAAATGCAATCATAGCATCCAATGGAATTTCGGGAAAATAACTTACAAACTGAAATCCTGTTTCTAAAGAAATTGGGGTTGCCGGGTTAATTACATTTCCCTCAACATTAAATGAATCTTCGGAAAACATTTTAACAAGGTAGCCTTCATCAATAATCCAGTCGCCAATATTGTTAATCCAATTCGGGCCGATTTTGCGCAATACTTCTCCTTGTGAATTTCTTATATAATCAAGGTTATCGTTTAATACGGAAGCCATGACAATTAACATATCTGGGTTTTCGGGGATAATATGTGAAGAAATAAATTGATAACCGGTTGAAAGGCCAATTGATTGAGAAGTCTGGCTGGTTTGTCCTTCGGTAATAGTAATAAATTGATTTACTGAAACATTTGCAAGAACATCAATTATTCCGGATGCAGGCCAATAAACAATAATACTATCAACTACCGATGCATCATCAAGACCAAAATTAAGATGCAAATCACTGAAGTCATGGAAACCGCCATCGGGTAAAATATTTCTTGATATTCTCTGTCCCAAACACCAAACATCAGCCCGAACACCAATTCCATTTGGATTCGACTCAATACCTTTAAGATAAACTGATAGAAAGTTTCCCGGACAATTATTATTCTTAAAAAGACGATATTTATCAATGTGGCCTGCTGCAAAAAAATCGGTAGCACCATCAAGATTAAAGTCTGCCCAACCAACTCCAAAGTAATCACCGATCCATTCTCCCGAAATTCCAAGCGAAGGAGCTACTCCTGTAAATGTTTCATCGCCATTATTTCTAAGCATTGTATTGCTATATGAATAAAAGTCGTGATGTGATGAAAAAATATCAAGCCAACCATCATTATTGTAATCAATAAAGGTTGAAGTTCTGGTGTCGTGATGCCCGGCAGCACCCGCTGAAGATGCAATATCGGTAAATGTTCCGTCGCCATTATTTTTGAATAAACTACAATTAAGGTTTGAATAACTTCCAACGTAAATATCAATCATGCCGTCATTATTAAAATCGCCAACATCCAGGGCATGGCCGCCTTGTGTGTAACTTACTCCGGCTGCATTCGTAACATCAGTGAAAGTACCATCTCCATTATTTTTTAATAAAGTATTTGGAGAATTCCCATAAGTTGTCCAGTAAATATCCATTAGCCCGTCTCTGTCGTAATCAAGGCTTGCAACACCCCAAAAATCAGGCATAGGAGCGATTATTTCCGCCGGTGCGAACGAAGCATCTCCGTTATTATACAATATTGAAATATTATCGCCTGCAACAGATATTAAATCGCTTGTACCGTCATTATTAAAATCAGCAATTCCATAAACAGAAGCACCTGCAATTCCCGAAGACGATGTAATATTATTAAAAGTACCATCACCATTACTCTCAAACAGATACTGTGTACTGGATCGCGTACGAAGAACCAGATCATTAAATTCATCGCCTGTTACTTCGGCAATAATTATTTTATTCCCACTAAGTCCGGACAATCCTGCAGATGAAGTTATGTCGGTAAAATGTTCACCCTCATTAAGGTAGAACCAAAATCCGCTACCATCCTGATTTGATATTCCAAGATCGGGGTCACCGTCATTGTCAATATCACCCCATCCAACAGCATGGCCAAGTCCTGTTTGACCTGTTATGCCCATTGATGAGGTTACATTTTGAAAAGTTTGTTGAGCAATTAAATATAGATTGCCGGATAAAATCATGATAATTATTAAAGGTAGAAGTTTTTTCATCTGTTTATTTTTTTAACAATACTTTTTTGTTTAAAAGTTCAAATATCTATTGTAGAATTTTGACATAAGACATCCAATGTTATCATTGTTACAATTAATACCTCTATTCACAAACTCTTCCAAGTCAATTTTAAATATACTATTTTCATACTTAATCATATATTTTTTCAAATCTGATAGTTCTGCAAGTGACTTTGTATCCTCTTTTGGGGAAATTATAACATTTGCAAAATTGGGTATCTTATTTTTTTTGCATAGATATATGTCAGAATAAAATTCCTGTGAATCTGCTTATATCCATTTGTTTGTAATTCATTTATTAAAACTTGATCAAAAAATCTACCTTCATCAAGAATAGAATTTTTTTTAACAGAATCAGAGGCAATATTTGTTCCAAGTAAATCCGTATATTTTGTTTCAATGCTTATCAGCCCTTTTTTCCCTTGCCCATTTTCCACCAAAATCATTGCATCAAAAGCAGTTCTATCATTCGTGTATTCACTTATCGGAATCGGGATAAATTCAACATCCATAAATGTTACTTTTTCGATCCAATTTATTTCTTTAAACATCAACTTTATTATTCTTGATAGTTCAGTCTGATTTTTTAATAACAATTTTCTAAGGTCAGAAAACAAATTAAAGCACATCGGCATACTACTGAGCATATTATTAAAAAGTCGATATTCGTCAATTGTAAGATATTTATTGATTTGTTTGTCATGTGATTTTTGTTTTGCAAATTCAAATGCAGTATCTGAAATAAAATTTGAGCCGGATTTATCACCATCCACAAGCATATTTCCATATTTAGCTTTACTTTTTTTTGATGGTCCAAATCCAAATGGTTTTTTCAACACTTCATTTCGATATTCCGATTGCAGCATTCTACATTTTTGAGTGAATTTGTTGTCTGACTTTGATTGAGGTCCTAAATCCATAACTGTTGTTTTGTTGTTAAATAATTAACACCTACGATTTTACTAATAATTTCTTGGCTTCTTGAACCAATATTTTAGTATATCTCATTAATCGTTTATTTCGCTAATAAAATTATTTTTATACAAATTTAGACATTTTTCATAATCGTATAATTTAAGTTCAGAATTTATTTATTATTTTTGAAAAGTTTTAAATAGTCATTAAAAACTTAAAAAAATGCGAAAACTAATAATTGTTATTTCCATAATTGTCATTCTGGGTTTATCATTTTTATTAATGAATTATTTTAATAGTTTGAAGGAATTGCCGACAAGCACAGAAGCCGAAAAAGCAGCGATCTATGTAAAAGCAACACCCGTAGTTTATGAGGAGATTTCTCCGGTAATTGTTGAAAGCGGGCGATTGGGATCCTATAATACTATTGAGGTGATCTCAGAAGTTCAGGGAGAAATATTAACTAGCGAAACACCTTTAAATAAAGGACAAAACTTTAAAAAGGGTGATTTACTGATCAGAATATTTAATAAAGAAGCGGTTTATAATTTGAAAGCTTCCAAGAGCAGGTTTTTAAATCTTGTTGCCAATTTGCTCCCCGATTTTAAAATAGATTATCCCGAAAATTATCAGAGATGGCTTGACTTTTTTAATTCTATAAAAATTGATAAACCACTTCCCGAATTACCCGAAATTTCATCGGCACAACAGAAAATATTTCTTGCAAGCCGAAACATTCTTAATGATTACTTTTTGATAAAAGCCTCCGAAATTCGTTTATCAAAATATGAAATTCATGCACCATTCAATGGAGCTTACACAGAAGTTATGCTTGAATTAGGGTCGATTGCAAATATCGGTAGCCGAATTGCAAGAATAATTCGAACTGATGAATTGGAGCTTGAAATCCCGATTCAGGTTGATGAAATTAGCTGGATAAAAATCGGTGATAAAGCAATAATTTCAAGCGAACAATCTGATGAAAAATTGAAAGGCAAAGTCGTTAGAATTGCCGATTATGTTAATAGAAGCACCCAGTCGATAAGTGTATTTATTTCAGTGCGTTCAACAAAAAGAACAAAGTTGTACGAAGGCTTATATTTGACGGCTGAATTTACGGGAAAACCTCTTGATTTTGTTATGGAAATGCCGAGAAATGCAATTTTTAACACAAATGAAGTTTTTACGGTTGTTCACGGTAAGTTAAAAGTTAATGAAATTGATATTATAAAAATCAACGAAAAAACACTTTTGTTTTCAGGCTTAGATGAAGGTGAGGAATTGGTTATTATACCTATTGTAAATGTTGAGGAAGGTGATGTGGTTGAAATAATCAGGTGAAATTTATAAAACATCAATGACAAGACAATTTAAAACACAGGAACATGATTATAGCATATAACTTTGCTAGGATATTTTAAACGCAGAGTCGCAAAGGCGCAGAGAAAAATAATGTCACATTCTCAAATAACTGAAAATAAAATCTCTGCATCTCAACGTCTCAGCGTTCAATCAAACAAATGTTTAAACGAATAACGAAAATATAAACACATGAGAAAAATAATAACTCTATTCGTAAAATATCCCTTTTATGGCAATTTAATTATTGCTGTTTTAATAATTGGTGGATTATTGGGATTATTAAGCATGAAAAAATCCTTCTTCCCCGAATTTCCAACTAAGGACATTTATGTTAATGTTTATTATCCGGGAGCTTCGCCAAAAGAAATGGATGAAGCTATAACCGTGAGGGTTGAGGAAGCTATCAGAGGAATTGCCGGCATAAAAGAAGTAAATTCCCGTTCATTAGAAAACGTTTCCAATGTCAGGATTACAACTACCGGAGAATATGACCTTGATGAAACTTTAACAGAGGTTAAAAATGCTGTTGATGGAATTACTTCGCTACCTGTTGATGCTGAAAGGCCAATAGTTTTCAAGCAAAGAGCTTCAAGTTTTGCTATGTTTATGGGTTTATCGGGTGATGTTGACATTATCACTTTAAAAAAGTATGCACAACAAATTGAAACGGATTTTTTAAACTCAGGGATCATTTCACAGGTTAATCTTTCAGGTTATCCTCAACTTGAAATATCCGTTGAAATAAGCGAGGACGATTTAATAAGATATGGCATTACATTCGATGAGATTTCAAGAGCAATAGCATTGAATAACAGAGATATTTCTGCAGGAAAAATAAAATCAAAAGACGAAGAAATTTTAATCCGGTCGCGAACCAGAAGTGTTAAACCTGAAGAAATCGGGAACATTGTGATAAAAGCCACCGACGATGGAAATTATATACGTGTAAGGGATGTTGCAAACGTAAAATTACAATTTTCGGATGTTCCGAGCGAATCATATATGAATGGTACACGAGCAGTCTCAATTGGAGTTTTTAAACTTCCGAATGAAGACCTTGCTGCCATCGAAAATTTTTGTATTGAATATACCGATAATTTTAACAAAGAGCATACGGGTGCAACACTTTATGTTACTTACAATTTTCTTGATATTTTAGGAGCCAGATTAAATTTACTTTACAGAAACGGATTTATCGGACTGATCCTGATTATGATTGCCTTAGGTTTGTTTCTTAGCTTTAGGGTTTCATTATGGGTGGCATGGGGAATACCCGCTTCTTTCCTCGGGATGTTTATTGTAGCTGCTGCTTATGGTGTTACGATAAATATGATCTCGCTTTTCGGTATGATACTCGTTGTAGGTATTTTGGTGGATGACGGAATTGTTATTGCCGAAAATATTTATACTCATTTTGAACGGGGTAAAAGCCCGAAACGGGCAGCCATCGATGGTACAATGGAAGTTCTCCCTGCCGTACTTACGTCAATCACAACAACAATTGTTGCATTTTCTCCTTTGTTTTTTATTGAAGGGCGAATGGAATTCATGTACGAAATGGGATTTGTTGTTGTGATAAGTCTTGTTTTCTCTTTATTTGAAGCCTTTCTGGTATTACCCGGGCATATTGGAAATAAACACATATTGAGATCGGGTGATGCAAATTCATTGAGTGCACGAACCAGAATACGCCTTGATAAAATTGTAAATTATTTAAGACATAATATCTATGGATTTATTCTCAAAAAAGTAATTAAATGGAAATGGATTTCGGTAATAATTCCCATTTCATTAATTTTTATCACTGTAGGTTTATTTAATGGAGGATTAATTAAATCAACATTTTTTCCGGCTATTCAGTTCAACCAATTTACTATCGACGTGGCTTTTATTCCGGGCTCCGGTGAAGAGCAAACAATAAGATTCCTAAAAGAATTCGATAATGCTATTTGGGAAGTAAACGAAGATCTGAAAAAAGAAAGTAATGATACAATTAATTTCATAGATTACACTTTTTTATCAACCGGAAACGCATTTAACGGGCAGGAAAATGGAGCACATGCAGGCAATATTTTCGTTTTAGTACATGATTTGGAAGAAACAGGAGCATCGAGTTTTGATATTATTCAAAGAGTCAGGGATAAAATTGGAATAGTTAAAGAGGTCGAAAAATTAAAAATTGCCGGACGGGGAACTTTCGGGACACCTATTTCAATTAGCCTTCTCGGAAATGATCTTGATATTCTAACCGAAGCCAAAAAAATGCTTATTGACGGAATGAAAAAAATTGAGGCAATTGGGGATATTTCCGATAATAATGCTTTAGGAAAAAGAGAAGTACAATTAAAACTTAAACCCAAAGCATATTTTCTCGGATTAGATCAGACATCAATTACCACTCAAATTCGGCAGGGTTTCTTTGGAGGTCAGGCTCAAAGGCTACAGCACGGTAAAGATGAACTAAGGGTTTGGGTGAGATATCCAAAAAGCGGAAGATTGAATATCG
>Ga0233437_1002026_pt1 | contig 32941 bp, 28 predicted proteins | sample SI_122_August201_FD_182714 | JGI IMG/M metagenome (GOLD analysis project Ga0233437, IMG submission 182714) | Seawater microbial communities from Saanich Inlet, British Columbia, Canada - SI_122_August2016_200_MG | ecosystem: Environmental > Aquatic > Marine > Inlet | place: Canada: British... | reverse complement strand
CGCAGGCGAGATTGGTGGCGGTGCTGGCGGTAAGCGATTCGTCCGATCGACCAAGGCGGCAGCGGTAGCGTCCATCCGGCCCACCGAGGAGTCGCGCGCCCCTAAGCCTCTCAAGAACAGTATGCTTCTGTACATGCACGATCGCCTAGACCCTCGTACGGGCGCCGTGTTGGAGTCAGAGCCGCGTCTCGTGCTACCTAGTAGCGGTGCGATTCCAGTCGAGCAAATTGTAGGACTTAGGGGCGTTACGCCTGTGTACACGTCTGTTAAAGACGAGGACGGCAAAAAGCACAAGAAGCTAGACTATATTCGCGTCAATATGAGCGGGTTCTCTAACGTGCGAGACGCGTTCGGTTACGTGTCCATGACTACAGGGGCCGAGCGGCGACTGTCTGACCAAGTAAGCGCAATGAGAGAATCGGCGCAGAAGACGATGGATTCGGCGCATGTTCTGGATATTGACGAAATTACGCCGTCTAACCTCGCAGCCATGGGTGCTGGCATTAACCCAGTGTTGCCTAATGGCGTGCCGTTTACTCTCGCACAGCATCAGGCCGAGTTGGTGCAGAAGGTAGTAGACAACGATGGTAGGGCCCTCGCGGCGCATTATATGGGGACTGGTAAAACCGTATCCGCACTCGTCGCAGCTAAGACTATGATGGCTCTGCGAGATCCCGAGGATCCGAGTAAGCCACATCCTAACGCCCCTAAGAAGGTGTGCGTCGTTGCTCCTTTGAATACGATCGAACAGTGGCGGGAGGCGGCTGGTACATTTGACGAGGGCGCTACTGTCGTAGGGGCCGGTAAGAATCATATCCCCGTAGATCGTTACGTGGATATGGTAAAAAATGGTTTGGATACTAACGACTTGGTAGTCGTCGGCCCGGAGTACTGGACAGCTAACCAGAAGAAGCTGAGGGAGGCGGGTTTCGACGGTATCATCGTTGACGAAGCTCACCAGGGGATCTCTAACGAAAAGGCTAAGCGAAATAAGGCGATGGCGGAGTGGAATGGGGACATGAAAATGATGATGCTCCTCACGGGTACGCCTATGACGACTACTCCAGCCGATTTCCTGGAGTATATCAAGCTGTTGTCGCAAGGCGCACAATTCGCAGGCATGACTGCTAACCAGTTCGCCGATGAGTACCTAGAAGAGAGTGTCGTGGTGGGGGCGACTGGATCGGTGGGCCGCAAGGGTCCTAAGATTCAGATCAAGGCGTCTAAGATGAGCGAGTTTGCAGGAATTCTCGCACAGTATACGCACGTATGCCAGACTAAGGACGTGCGAGGTAAGACACTTCCTGCTGTTCGTATTGAGGAGTCGCGACACGCCCATATGACAGGCATTCAGGCGCAGCTATACGCATTGCATATGGCAGCCCTAGGAGACGCCGACGCCGCGCGCCTAGCTGACAACCAGGGCGCTCTGAGTGCCGATGAGACCGCCGGTCTAACCCAGCAGGGGCGGCGAAGTGTGCTGGCGGCTAAGGCAGTGTCTAACTGCCCTGCGTACAAGCCTGCGTCTAGTGAACAGTTCGTCATGGAGGAAGTCGAGAAGCCTGATAAGGACGGAGTGATGCAGACGTCTCGTCGTCCGTTCGAGGCGTTCAAGCCGTCGTGGCTTATGTCAAAGCGGCGTGGTCGTATGCGTGGTACGTGGCCGCCTGTAGAACAGATCGGCACCCATGCGGCGATGCTGTATGGTATGCACTTCGGCGACATTCTGGGCGTGTCGGATTACTCGCAGCTTGCCGGTACTAAGGTAACTAGGGCGCAAGTCAAGGCGATGAAGGCCGACGGCTGGGACGATAAGAACGGTCGTAAGATTGATAACCCGGATGCAGGTCCAGCCGGTATCGTGTGTCGTGGGTTCGACACTGCTGCGGCTCCTCATCCTAGGGCGAACGACGCGGTAGCGTTCCAACGGTCGTTTAGCGAGAATGTTGGTTCCGTGCAGAGCATCCCGAACCCAGACGATCCCGACAAGTCGATCGATATGCCGCTAACTCGGGATAAGGCTCTGGAGTGGACATGCGCGCAGCACGGAGTGTCTTTGGACGAGGGTACTATGCTGTTAGGCATTAGGCCCGATCGCACAGACCATCATAAGTATATCGACGCGAATCTGGCCGAGTGGGGGATCAAGGGTGTTCGTGTTTCGGAAGGCGATCGATGGGTTAGCGATAAGCGCGGTAGTCTCCACCTGTTGTATCGTCCGGAGGACTGGGACGAGAATACTGGGAAGCCTAAAGAGGGGGGTGGTTTCGAGAAGGCCAAGGATGGCGATGTCGTGAACGTAAAGGGGTTCGCCGGTATCAAGGCTCCCACGTATGACGACGAGGGTAATAAGTTGAACGCCGCGGGTAAAGCAGAGTGGCAGGATAACCTGGTATTTAGGTACGATTTGACGTTGGGAGAAGACTCTAGAGGCAAAGTCGCAGTGGTGCGTATGGATACTGGCGACGTTCATTGGGTCAAGAAGAAGGCGATTACGACTAAGGCACGTAGCATCATGGACCCAGGTATGCGAGAGGAGCGTAGAAAGGCCGATATGTCTATGGTGCTTGGTAACGCCAAGGCTGAGGAGCTTCGCAACCATATCTTGAACTTCCACGAGGATACGGGCCCAGGCCCAGACGGTTCTCGCCAAATGGTGATGTTCGCTAACAGCATTCTTGACGGTTGCCGGACTATGGAGGCGACTCTTAGGACTATGGGGTTTAAGGACGTAAACGAGGCTATTGAGGGTAGCCCGCATTACGATCCTGAGGATGGGGGCAAGGCCCCTAACGACAAGTATTTCGTAACGTATATCGGCGGTACGTACACGGGCGATCGTATGCTTAATACGATGATATTCCAAAAGACCAAGGATGCACTAGGGCGCGATAGTGACGAGTCTCTTTTCGTTAATCGCTGTAACGAGGGTCGCAAGTGGAAGGCGTATCCCGGCGATGGGCCGGATTACGGGATCAAGATGTCTCAGTTCGGTCCAGAGCAGAGAAGAATCGTTAAACGCCAGTTCGGTATTAATCCGCCAGAGTCGTATTTCGTAGACGAGCATGGAGTCCAGCGCTACTTTTACGGTAACTCTAAGAGTGCGTCTATTCTGCGTGAGATCGTTTTGACGGGCGATCCTACCAAGATGGAAGACCCTAAGCTCGCTAAAGCAGCTAAGAAGAGAATCGCAGAGCTAAAGCAGCAATACGGCGACATAGCCCGTAAGGGCGCTGTCACAGACCCACCGTTGTCGCAGAAACAGACGACCGTGTTTAACAACTGCGAAATGATTGTATGTAGCGACGCGGCTAACGTGGGTATGAATCTAGGTAATGCGAGCGAGATGGTGATGTACGATTCCCTGGGTTCTTCCGCGTTGGAATGGCAGAGGATCACGCGTTGCGCTCGGATGCTACCCCCGGCGGTTCAGTCTGCGCTGACTCGTGAAAAGGGTAGTTCTGCGCCTATCGCACTCGTACCAGAGTTGGACGCCGATCCCGATAAGGCCCGCGACATGGGTTACAAGAAGACTAAGGGCCGGTGGGTGTCTGCGGTTGACGGACCTTTCCGTACGATCAAGAAGAAAGAGCGGGCTCTGTTTAAGCCTGGTTTGCGAGGACGCCCTACCGGTATGGTACACGGGCTAAAGGTGAATTACGAGTCTAGTGGATTTGCCAAGGAAGGCGGAGACGTATCTTACAGCGAGGCGCTAGACATGATCGTGCAGGAGGCCAAGAGTGAGGCTATCGCCTTGCGAGAGATTGAGTTTAGTAGCAGCGCAGAGAGAAAGAAAAACGAGTCCATGGCGTCGCAATGGGAGGCGATTTCTAACAAGGCGTCCGTAGCGGCGAACCTAGGGAATTCACAAGCCGAGGCGGTGTTTGAGGAATTCAAGAGGACTAGGGTTCCTGGCCAGGTGAATAACGTGGTATCGTTTGATAGTCTATCCGCCTCTGACCCGACTAAGGGCACGTATGACGATGTGGAGACTGACGAGCCGTCGTCTGCCATTAATCGGGCTATCGATGGTCTGAGTGAGGTCGATAAGAGAATCATCGCTAAAGCTGGATTTACGACTGGTGATGATGTCGGGTCTATCGATCCGGCGTCGATCTATCTAGCGATCCGAGCGCAGGAAGTACTTGATTACGTGGAGAAGAGACGACCTGAAGTGTCCTCCGAAATGCGCGCCCATTCGTCAGGTGTAGTTGTACAGGACTCCGACGTGATGAATGCGATTATCGACGAGCTTTCTCCAGAGGACCGGGCAATCCTCAAGACGAAGAAGTATCTGGTTAATGTGCGCCGTATCGGCGTGAGTGCAGACGTACCGCAGACTAAGCGAGTTAAGGTGCCTGGCGAGGATCCCGTCGATGTGTTTGTCGGGTATGAACGAGAGCACCCTATCCGCACCGAGGCGGCGGTGAGGACCACTAGTCGAGCGAGACAGGTCGTTAACGAAAATGTAATGCACAATATCCAGCAAGGCCCGAGTATCCGTACCGAGTTGGATTACGATAAGACCATGGCTCAGGACGTGTCGAATATGTCCCGAAAGGACGTGGCTAAGTCCATGGGCCCTAAGCTGGGAGTGGTGAAGCGATGGCAGTAAATAACAGCGCAATCGGGCGACTCATGCCTCCTGGTATGGACCTGTCGCAATTGTTCCAAGGCTACCCCGATCAACCACTGCCGAGTATCGCCGTGTTTGATCGTCTACACGAAGAAGGCGATCGAGAGAGGCTGCGCCTGTTGAACGTATGGGTAGATCGCCAAATGGTGTGCAGTACGATTCTCAAGCATCATGGTGCGGAAGGCCTGGAGAAGGTGTTGTCTGGTATCGCTAAGGCGTCGTCAATTCATAAAGTGCCTATGTCTGGGCGCGTTAAGTCGTGTGCGGGGTTTCATGAGTGGGACGTATACTAGGGTTTCGTGCTGCCACTGCGGTAAGCAGATAGGCAGCGACGCGACAGAGGGTGGCTTACGCGTCCGTCTGGGTATTGTGTTGGTTAGTGACGACGGAACGGTCCACGGTCCATGCCCTAAGTGCAAGGGCGACGTGGTGCTGTCTTCAGGCGGAGATGTCAATAAAGCGATTGTGCATAGGCGTAGGGTAGGGATTCGTGTAATTCGCAAGGGTTGACTTCGCTGTGTATGTCTGTATAATGAAGATCTTACAGGCCTGTCGTATGCGACGACAAAGAGGCGGAACTAACATTGTCGTTGGTTCCGTTTAGTTCGTAGGGTGCTAATGAAAGACACATCCCCGTTTCGCGTTTGGTGCGAGGTTGCCGCCTTCGAGAAGGCTGGCGACGAGAACCCTATGCGGATTGGCGGGATCGTATCCACGGACGAACTAGATCAGGACGACGAGCGAATTCTACAGAACGGATTGGATTTCTCCGACTTCCTGACTAAGGGCTGGTTTAACGACAACCACGGTAAGCGAACCGGCGACGTTCTGGGCTATCCGACTTCTGCTAAGTTGGTCAAGAAGGGCGAGCGTCTGCCTGACGATTCCATCGCCACTCGACAGGGTTGGTGGGCCGAGGGGTATCTCCTCAATACGCCAGAAGGTCGTCAGATTTGGAGCCTAGCACAGGCTCTGGAGAAGGCGCCTCGTAAGTTGGGATTTAGTATCGAGGGCAGTGTCGTTGCTCGTGACGTGAAGAATCCGCGAACGATTCGTAAAGCTACGGTTCGTAATGTGGCGATTACGCACTGCCCCGTTAACGTGGGTACGTCACTTAGAGCCCTGGCCAAAGCGCTTACGGCTGGGCAATCTATCGCGAACCCAGGTGCCGCTCCTGGCGCAGGCTTTCCGCTACGGTCAGAAAGTCTAGAGGGTGGCAAGCCTGCGATCCAAACTGGGCCCGTTTCAGAAGAAGACGAGGAAGACACGTCTTCTTCTGTGATTAAGGCTCAGGTAGCCGCCGACTTTGAGTTGGAGCTGGTCGATGAGGTTAGCTACCTAGAAGAGTGGGCGAACACCCTGTCTGCATCGATTAGCGATCATTCGATGCGCTTGACCAAAGCCGAGGCTAGGCGTATTGTGTCTGAGAGGATGCCTGGTGCGCCTGAGTCCGTGATCGACGAAATCATACAATCCGCCACTAGGGAGTAACCCAATGCGAAAGAAGATGATGCGCCCCCATGGTCTTACCTACGAGATGTATAAATCTCGTTGTGAGGCAGATAACCTTAAGCCTCTGTCTAAGGCTGCGTTCGAGAACCTTCCCGAGGCTAAAGAAGGAAAGGACGACGAGGACGAGGACGACGACGACGACGACGACGAGGAGGAAGAGGACGCCAAGAAGTCCAAAACCGGCGACGTAGATCCTGACGCACTCGAGAAGGCCCTGGCGGACTACGAGTCTGTCGAAAAGGGCTTGGACCTGGCCGGCGACGGCGGCGACCGCGAAACCTATCTTAAGGCCCGCATGGACGCTGGAACCCTCACGAAGGCCGAGCGTAAGGAGTTGGGCAAGATCTGGGCCGGTGACGACGTTACCATCGAAGACGAGCCGGTGCAGAAGTCTCTCGAAGAGTCTATTCGAGACGAGGAAGACGATAACGGCGACCTGTTGGACGCAAGCCCTTTCCTCAAGAGTCTGACGAATGGCATCGAGGACCGGCTGCAAGGCCTGGAGGGTGAGGTCCGCGGGTCTCACACCGCTAATATGGAACTCGTCAAGGCACAGGGCGGGCTGATTAAGTCTCTCGTCAAGGGTTACGTGAGGCAGTCGCGCGTTATCGACGCTCTCGAGAGCCGCCTCAACATCGTAGAGAAGTCTCCCGCTCCTCGTCGTTCTGTTGGCGCTGATCCTCGCGACGTTCGTAATCGCGACCTCGGTAAGTCCAAGGTCGGCAACGACGGCACCGAAGACAAGTTGAGTAAGTCGCAGGTCTTCACGGGGCTTCGCGGTCTCATGGCCAAGGCTGACAACGATCGTGCTCGTGACGTGATCGCACACGCTACGGCTAAGTTCGAGAGCACTAACCAGATTAGCCGGCCTCTCCTGGAGAAGGTTGTCGCCGAACTGGCTGAAGGTAGCAAATAGGAACCCCACTCGCGGCGAATTGCTAAGATAGCCGCACCCTACAAACCAAGCAGGAGTAAAACATGGCCGGCGAAATCGTGTCATGGATGGATTATCAGGGGCTCGCCAACCAGGGTGGGCTCATGGCTGAAGGCGGCGAAGCTATCGGGGGGATCTCCTCCATGGCCGACGTTGACGCCCTAAACAAGGCCCTCGAGGCAGGAAGCGACATCAATAGCCCCGGTACTGCCGCGGGTGAGGGCTTCCCTCTTCGTGTGGAAAGTTTGGACCAAACGCTGTTCAACACTACGTATAAGGCGAAGGACGTCAAGTTCTGGAAGGCGCTGTATAAGGATCCAGCGTATAACACCGTCGAGGAGTACAACCGACTCGAGGAGTACGGTAGTGGCGACGCTATCTTCATTAGCGAGGGAGACCTCCCTGAGGAAGACGACTCGACATACAGCCGCCAGTACACACGGATCAAGTTCATGGGTACGACTCGTAGAGTCACCCATGTTATGTCGGTTCTGCGTACTGCGCATGGCGACGCTATGGCCCGCGAGACTGTAAACGGTACCATGTTCCTGCTGCGGCAGATCGAGCGTGCTATGTTCTACGGTGACGAGGACCTGGTATCCATCCAGTTCGACGGCCTCGAGAAACTCCTGGTTAGCGCCTGGGGTGCCACGGTCCAGGACGATGGTATGCTTTCGGGCTATGAGGACGACGAGCACGTCATCGACTGTAGCGGTAACCCTCTTAGCGAGGACTACATTACCGATATGGCCGAACTGCTCGTGGCCGAGCCGAACTACGGCGCGCCCACCGATCTGTGGACCGATACCGGGGCGACTAAGGATCTGTCCAAGATCATGTATCCGAAGGAGCGCTACGATCTCCCGGCGCCTACTGGCGGCAAGGCTGGTATCAATATCTCCGCTGTGGCGACCCCATTCGGTGATATCAACCTGAATCCTAACATCTTCATCGTAGCCAGCAAGACTCCAGTGGCCGCGGGTGTTGGGCGAGCTGGTGTCCGCCCCACCACTCCCACGATCTCGGGTGTGACCTCTCCGGCGTATGCGGGTGCGGGTTCTAAGTCGTTTACCGCCACCTGGGCGGGAGCGTATTGGTACAAGGTGTGTGCTGGTAGTCGTTACGGTAAGTCGGCCCCCGCGACTTCCGCACAGTTGACCGTGAGCGCCGGCGACCAGGCGTCGATCGCTGTCGTGGATAACGGCCCTAATACTTCGTACTACGAGGTCTACCGTTCCGACAAGGATGGCGCGGCTACTACTTGTAGGACGATCTTCCGTGTGGCGCGTTCTGCAGCGGCGCAGACCATCGTGGACCTTAACCGGTTCCACCCGAACACCTCTAAGGCGTATATGCTCTCGCAGTCGTCCGAGGTTCTCAAGTGGAAGCAGTTGGCTCCATTTACTCGCATTCCGCTCGCCACGATCGATACGAGCGTGCGTTGGATGCAGGTGATTTACGGTGCTCTGCAGATCATGATGCCCAAAAAGTGCGGTATGTTCGTGAATGTCGGCCGCCTCGCGACTGGTCGTCACGCGTAAGATTGTTGAACGTGGTTGTCGCGGCCGTCGGGCGCCGCGACAACACCCCACAGTACAGGAGGACCCGGCATGCCTACTCTCATTCGCATTAAGCATCGCAAAGATTACGCTAAGGGGCAGTTCGTAGCTGGGCCCTCTGGTCGCAAGTACCATGTCCACCCGAGTACCGCAGAGCTTCACCTCGTTTCTCGCAAGGGAAGCGCAATTAGCGATGTTTCTGGTGTTCTCCCTGAGGACGTAGAAGAGTTCGACAGCTTTGGGAAGATGTTTAGGCGAGTGCCTGTTTCGGCGCCCCCTGCCTCACCGGTTCCTAAAAAGAAGGCCGCTCCTCCCCCGCCTCGCAAGAAGGCTGATTCTGAGTCTCTGGCGAGCGAGGTTATCGGCGAGGAACTGCCCGACCGTTCTGAGAAGTCGGCCTCGCTCGCCGATTCTCTGCCCAACGATAATAACTACTTGACGATTAGGGAATGGCTGGACCTGGCCCGCGGCGCTGGCATTGCGATGTCTAAGCGAGAGAAGGCACTGCGTCCTAAGTCTGCCCTGATCGCATCGATTCGCGAAAAGGCTGCGGACCTTCCTCCGAAGGTCGCTAAGGACTAACCCTCTAGGCCACCCGGAAGGGAGTACAAACGATGGCTCTGGACAAGACTACCATTCTGACCGCAGAAGAACGTCGCTTCATTCGCGACTATATCCCCGCTCTCTCCAACAGGCCACACGGCGCCGATATGCCGACATTCATGGATCGGCTCATGGACGCTATCGACGTATCTGTCGCCGTGCCTCAGGCGCAAATCGACGCCCACGAGGACGGTACGTCTAACAAGCATGACGCGTCCGAGGTAGACGTAGAAGGCGCTCTCGTCTACTTCCCTGCTGGCGACTTGCAGACTGCTCTCGCCACTGCGGATGCTGCTCTGGTGGCGTCCAGTCTTTGGCATATTGGCGCGATCGCCGCTCCTGCCGCAGACGATGCGGCTGGCGTGCATGCCGCTAATACAGACGACGTGCAGACCTGGCCTGGCGCGTTTACGGATCCTACTGTACCTCGCAACGTGACGATTACGTTTGGCTCTGCCTGGGCCGGCGGCGACGCTACGGTGGTCGGTACGGATCAAGACGACGCTCCTGTATCCGAAGTCATTACCGCGAGTGCTGGCGCGCTGGTAGCTGGTATTAAAATCTTCAAGACGGTCACGGCGATCACGCATGCTGCGGCAGGCCCCGGCGGTTTGAACCACGACGCTACCTGCGGATGGGGCCACAAGTTCGGTATGGTCGCTACTCTCGCGGCGGCTATGGGTGTTCTTACCGAAGACGGAAACAACGATCCCGCTGCTTGGGATTCCACTTACAACGCGTTCACCCCCACACAGCTTCCTGATGGAAGTCGTAACTACGCATGGGCAGTTCCGGTATAACTGCCTAACGACATAAGAGGTATACCATGGCATATACTCACGTACGATTTACGTTCCGACAGGATAGCGCACCCTCTATCGAACACGGGAGCGGTACTGCGCCTGCTACGTCTACACCTGAGGCGGCTACTGGCTGGGATCGCCCTATCGGTTCTAAGATCATCGGTGTCGCCGGTGCGATCGCCGGTAAGGAGTTCGTGTGGGACGGCACTTCGTGGGATCAGGGTCTCGACGCTGACTCTACGTTCGAGGACGCTGCTGACTCTATCGACATGGTGAATGAGGCGATTGCCGCTCCTGCCGGCGATGCTGTCGCCGGAGTTCACGCAGGTTTCGCCGGTAACGACGTGTCCAACAACTTCCCAGGTGCTTTCACCGATCCCGACGTGCCCCGTAGCATTAGCTTTACTTTCGGTGTGGGTTGGGACGGTGGCGACATTACCCCCATTGGCACCGACATCGACGACGCCGCGTGTACAGAGGTTATCGTTAATCCTGGTGCTGGTGGCGGTGTGGTACAGAGTACCAAGTGCTATAAGACCGTCGCCAGTGCGACCAAGGGAGCGGCAGGCGCTAACCCCGCTACATGCTCGATCGATACGTGGCATAAGTTCGCGACCGCGTCGCCGCCGTCTGGGCCTGGCGTTCTTGGTGTTGACGGTGTGACCGAAGCGTCAACTTGGGACAAGACTACGGCGCAAGGCAAGGGCTGGTCGCCTACTACGCTGCCTGACGGAGCAAAAAACTACCGAGTCGAGTATCCGACCTCGGGCGCGGTATCCGTGGTCACAGCCACCCCATAGCGTACGTATTCATGCCGCCAGGGCGCCCTCGCGGCTCCTGGCGGCATTCTGGAGTAAGACATGCCCGCGGATGACACTAGAGCAGAGCAAGCGCAGGCAACGGGTCTGAGGCACCACCAGGAGCGCAAGACCAATTACCTGGATCAGGACTTCAGAGTCGTAGCTAGTGAGGATTACGAAGAAGCGGACATGGTCGCAGAGGGAGCCGCGGTATGGGGCGATCCTATCCGCGTGTCTGGGTACGATAGGCTTACGGCGTTTCTCGCGCATACTCAAGGCACGGCGACTACAGCAGTACACGTAGCAGCGCAGGTTCTGTACGAAGACAACGCTACTACTGCTCGCTGGTTTGATCTGTACGAAGACGAAGCCGACGACGGTATTCTGGTTCGCAAGGTATGGGACCTGGTTACGGCCGTATCTACGAGGGTTGGCTGGTCTATCCCTACTGTTGGCCGGTATATGCGATTTAAGGTGTGGGCCGACGGCGGTAACCGCGCTAACTCTCGTGCTTTGCTAGAAGTAACGAGACAAATGGACAGCATGTAGCCTGACTGTGAGGTCCCATGGCGATCGACATTACAGGGACGATCGCGGACGCGTCGGGAAGCGGTGTTGAGAATGTCCCGATCCGCCTGACCCCTGCCCCTCCCACTGAGGCAGGGGCAGAGGCGATCTCTGGGTCCGGTATCATCATGGATCCAGTAGAGGTACTGACCGCGTCGGACGGTACATTTACGATTCAGGCAGTCTCGAAGTTCCGATACACCCTGACCATTCAAGCGATCGGGTACGAGCGCGATTTCGTGTGCCCCGACTCTGACGTTCGTTTTGACCTCCTTGGCCTAACTCCCAAGGTGGAGCAGACTAAGTATTACGTAGACGAGGACAGTGGGGACACGTATATAGACGTATCTATCGCTGTAGTAGACGAGGCTACTGTGCGGGAGCGGTATAACGAGGTAGTCCTGGAAAGGTCTATCACGGGTGTTACCGGGACGTATAGCGAGCTGGATGCGCTTACAATGCAAGTTGGCGCCAATCTGTACGAGTTTACGGATGTCGCCGCAGATAGTTCGTACTACTATAGAGCCGTGTATCGCGCCACTGCGCCAACTCCTGACGAGTACTCGCAAAGGTCTGAGCCTAAGTCCGGTGTGTCCGAGTCTGCGGATCTTCTGTTGACGATTGACGAGCTTAAAGACGTATACTTGTTCGGAACTACGTTGACGGACGACGACGGTAATCCGTTCCCGAATCGCATGTATCGGCAGTATATCGACGCTGCGACTGCCTGGCTCGCAAAGGAGCTGGATATCAAGTTGGTCGCCGAGGATATTTCGGACGAGACGCACGACCATTTCGCCAGGGATTACGGGCGATGGGGGTACTTCCAGCTACACGAGTACCCCATCATTAGTATCGACGAGGTTAAGTTTCAATACCCGTCGATGGCGAGTTCTGTAGAGATTAGTTCCGAGTGGATCGTCCTGCAGGATGAGGGTAAGTCAGGCGTGATTCAGATCGTGCCAGGGCAAGGTAACATCGCAGACGTACTGTTGATCCCTGGGGCCCTGATGCCGCTGTGGAGTGGTGCTACGGGTCGGGTGCCTGGCATTTGGCACTTTACGTATCGTGCGGGATTCGAGCCTGGCGACCTACCCGCGGACCTAAAGCACATTATCGCCATGCAAGCGGCGATCGGTGTGTTCAATATTGCCGGCGATCTTATCGCTGGCGCGGGTATCGCTAACAAGTCGATCAGCATTCCCGGGCTGTCTCAGAACGTCGGGACGACCTCGTCGGCGACTAATTCTGGCTACGGTGCTCGTATCATCGAGTACCAGAAAGAGATAAAGGAAATGCTCCCGAACTTGCGTCGTTACTACGGTAAGGGCACGAGAATGGTGGTCGTGTAATGGGACAGGGACCGGGCCAACGCGATCCGACCAAGACGACGCCTAAGGCGACGTTTGACCCGTCGTTGTTCACTAAGGCGATCCACGGATTGGGCCTGGACTTTCATTGGTCCAGGGCCGTGGCGTGCCCGTGTTCATTGAACGACAGTGAGACGTATCAGCCTGATCCGACTTGTGTTCGTTGCCTAGGCGACGGTTGGTGGTATATCAATCCGTACGTTAAGGACGAGAGGCACAGTTCCAGGAGCTACCACCCGATTAAGGCCGTGTTCGCGCAGGCGGCGCTAAAACCAGACCTATACCAGAACTTCGGGCCGTTCACGTTCGCAGACGCACTGCTTACCGTTACCGACGATATGCGCGTCGGTTTCCGTGATCGGTTCATCGGTGTCCAGCAGAAAATGACCTGGACAGAGACGACGCTAAGAGGCGCTACTCCGCTGGTTCCCATTGGCAAGTCGGATCGCACTACTGCTATCCAAAAGACGGCGATGCGTTACGAGCCTGATGAGATCATGTTCGTGGCGGATGATTCGTCCATGTACTGGGAAGGTACGGATTGGAAGATTCGCCGGGCGACGCTAACAGAACCTAAGCGGATGGAATGGATCGCTGGTCGAGGGCCTTCGTCGGGGACCCGCTATACGATTCACTACGTATGCCACCCGGTATGGATGGTGGACGACGCAACGTATGGGATCCAGCATTCCGTAGGACCCGAGAAGGGCCTCAAGGGTCGTGACACGCTACAGACGCTTCCGACTACGTTTAAGATCAAATTGGACTATCTCGTGAGGCAACAGGGCTCATGATCATCGTAGACCTTACAGGCGCCACTCCTACGGTACTCGCAGCCCTTCCCAGAGTTACGCGAGATATAGTGGTAGATCTGGTGTGGTCGATTCATAGCGAGATCCTGTCACTCGCGCAGAAAAAGCTAACGTCTGCGTCGGACGACTATAAGCGTGGGCTGCAGGAGCCCGAGTTTTCCATTAAACGGCGTTTGCCGTCGAACCCGACTACGATCGCCACTATCGTACTGGTGGGTTGGCTTCCGAATGCTGTCGAGCACGGATGGGAGGGCGGCGACATGAAAGCCGCTCTGTTGTCTGGTCGCGCCGTTAAGCAAGGGGAGAATGGCCCGTATGTGACCGTACCGTTTCGGCATATGGGCCCTGGGGCGACTGGCCGGCATGGAGCGCCCATGGGTAGTCAGCATGCCAAGGCTGGCACGCATACTCGGGAAGAGGCGGCCCGACTTGGTCGTCGTATTATGCGAATGACTAGTCGGGCTAACATGGCTGGGTCTACGACTCATGCCAGCGGCGCGGCTACCAAGTGGGGCGATCGCCTACCTGCTGGTCAGTCTCCTAAACTTCGTAGTCACCATAAAACCGACATTCACGCCGGTATGGTCCGGATGAGCAAAGACTATAAGTCGGGTAGTGGTGACATGCGTATGACGTTTCGCCGTGTGTCGCAGAATAGCGATCCTCGTGCCTGGATTCATCCGGGCATAGAAGGTCGTCACTTGTTTCGAGACGCGGTCAAGGAAATCCCTCGAATCGCAGAGCGCCTGTTTGACCAGGCGTTTCGTGGTATCGGGCACTCTACAGGGGCCATGTAATGTCTACGGTCGGGCTACCTCAGCGAATCGTCTTGGAAGTCTTGAGAACAGGCGTCGCGGCCGTGTCTGCGAATACCGCCGTAATGGACTCGATCCTGCAAGACCTGTCAGCCGGCGAGTTGACGAAGGCTAAGGCGTTCTGGGCGTCGCACCCTCCGACTGTCGTGCAGAGCTTCGCTAGGTTTGGCGATACTCCATTTCCCATTCTGGCGCTCACTTTGTCTGGCGACGATACAGCGCAGGACTTTCTGGGACAGGGGGATATGGCCCTGCTTGACGATGACGACTATACCGTCGGGTCTCAGTTTAGGTCTGTAGACATGGCGACCTTTACCGTATTCGTGTACGCCGAGCATCCCGATGTAGTGGTGTGGTACTACAAAATCGTTAAGCGAATCCTAAAGATGGGCTTCCTCCGCATGATCCAGGCGGGTCTACACGATCCTACGTTGGATGGCGCGGATGTCCAGCCGGATCCGAGGTATATACCCGAAAATGTGTTCATTAGGCGTATTTCCGTAAAGGTAGAGTACGAAGACATTTGGGACGATTCCGACTCTCTCTGGGTTGCCCTAAACGGCGATCCAGAGACCTTCCTCACAAGCTCAGGATCAGTTACAATAGCGCATGAAGACGCCGATGGCGGGTTTACCCCCATTGACGACTAGGAGGTATGAGTATGCCTAGAAAGAAGAATAAGGCCAAAGGCCCTCGCGTTGCTACTGGTGAAGGTGTATCCCTTCCTACCGCGGCGACTATTGCCACTCATAGCGTAGGTGTTTCTTCCGTTCGCCGCCGTCCGCCTCAGGACGAGAGAATGGTGCGCGCTCGAAGGGCTGGCGCCGAGTCGGCTCTGTTCCCTCATGGCGGAGAGGCCTTCGAGAGGTTCTGCGGCACTAAGGGAATCGATCCTCGCAAGCGCCGCCCAGCGTCCGAGTGGGTCTCATTGCTCGACGAGTTCAATAACCGCCCTATCCACGGGCATCGCCGTGGGGCGGTTGGCGGCTCGCACCGTTCCAACGCTCGCAGCATCACTCGGAGGTAAGCTATGGCTTCCACGATTTACTTTAATGGCCGCACTACAGCAGTTCCAGGCGCGTATAGCCAGGTTGACACATCGGGCCTAGCTAAGATCGGACTCGGTGCGTCTGGCATCGTGGCCTGTATTGGCGAGGCAGAAGGCGCCCAGCCGGCCGCAGTTCTCGACGTGACTAACCCTGGTCGTATTTTCGACACGTTCCAGTCTGGCGACCTTTTGGAAGCTGGTGCGATTCTGTTCGATCCCAGCCTGGATCCCGATATCCCAGGTGGGGCGCAGGAAGTCAAGTTCGTAAAGGTTAACCCAGCTACGCAGTCGTCTTACACATTCCAAAAGGCACTCGTTGACCAAATGGCTGTGACTTCGATTGACTACGGTTTGTTTACGACTCGCATTAGCGTCGATATCTCCGCTGGTACGGTTAAGGGCAAGGCGCTTACCGTTGTTCTTGGAGATAGCGAGGAGGACTGGGACGATATCGGTGGTGACCCGATCTTTACGGCACAGTACAGCTCCACTGAGTCGGGTAAAGCTACTGCCATGACTATGGACGTGCATACGACCAACGGAGTTCGCGCCGACTTTACCAAGGACGCCACTGGCCAGTTCAGTATGTATACGGGCTCCCTGGGTGCGATCAGCGGGCTAGACGGAGACCAGGACGCGGTACACGCCGCGGGTACTGTGGTTAGCGTTGTCTCGTCTAGTGCGTCTGACACAATGAACGTAACGGTATACGGGATCGCTACCGCTACGAGTCTCCCTGCGACAGAGATCATCGCGGTTACTGGTATGGTGCTTGCTGCGGGTCTCACCAATTTTGACGTAGTGCACGGGGCGATCGCGTCCTCGGCTCCGGTCGGTAACCTGACGTTTAGCAAGGCTGGCCCCGTTACTCTGTTCGTGATTGACGCGACGTTTACGTCTCAGGGCGGCTGTGGGTACGTATGGTCGTCTCCTATCGAAGCCGCTGACGAGATCGTTAGCCTGGTGGGCGACACTGCCGCAGTGACGCAGGACGTATTGCTGATCGGGACCGCCCCAGGCGGCGCACCTCAAATGGAAGAGGTGACGATGAATGGCGTAACGGCGGTGCCGACCACTGCGTCGTGGGAAACCGTGGTCGGTATCTTCCTGGGTTACGTCGCTGCGGCTAGGTCCGTGTCTGCGTCGGGGCACCTGCTTAACAGCGGCGATACGCTTACTGTCGTGTCTAGCGGCGCCGATACGATGGCAGTGACTCTGTACGGTCTGGATTCTGCAGGTCTAGTGCAGAGCGAGTCCATCACTCTTGCAGGCGTGGTGCCCGTGGCTGGTTCTGCGACTTGGAGCAAGCTCCTGGGCGTGGACACGAATAGCGCGGCTGGTACGATTACCGTGTCTGCGTCTACGGGTACTCTTACCGTAGCGACTCTCACGGCACAGGCTATCGTAGATGTTGACGATGTGGACGTAAGCTCTACTGCGGTGACTCTGGTAGGCGATGCCGCGTCGGTAACGCAGGACGTTCTGCTGATCGGATTGGACGCGACTGGTACGGCACAGGTAGAGAAGTTTACGATGAACGGGGTTACTCCGGTGGCGGGTACTAGTACGTGGTCGGAGCTGTCTGGTATCGCAGTGCTTCACGTCGCAGGTACGCGTAAAGCCACCGCGTCGGGGCAGGTGTTCACCCTGCCTATCGTCGCGTACGATACCATCGGCAAGATCGTGGACTACATCGAGGCCCTTTCTGGTTGGACTGCCAGTGTATCGTCTGGCGATGGTAGCGTGTTCCTGATTACGGATATGGACCATTACGACGATGAGGCGGTTTTGGCGTCTGCTGGTGAGTTCCTGGCTACTCTGTACCGTATGATCGCGGTTCTCAATAACGAAAGCCAACTCGTTACGGCGGCTCGCTCCACTGGCGCCACTGGTGCTCCGGATAATACCGCTGTCGCTGTGTACTTGGCTGGCGGGATTGAAGGTACGACCCTGTTCTCGCACTGGCAGGCGGCGCTGGACCTTATCCGCGATGTTCGAGTGAATACCATCGTATCGCTTACGAGTGATCCTGCGGTACATGCGGCTGTAAGAGCGCACTGCGTGTACGCTGCAGGAGCGGGGCAGTCTGAGCGAGATGCAGTGCTAGGAGCCGCAGAAGCCGAAACCCTGGCCGACCTCAAGTCTCAGTCTCTCGCACTGAACACGCGCCATTGCCGTTACGCGATTCAGAACGTTAGCCGGTACAACACAGACGGAGAACTGGAATCGTTCCCGCCGTATCTGGGTGCGTCGTGTATTGCCGCGGGTATGCAGGCGGGCTCGTCTGTGGGTACGTCGCTAACGCATAAGTACCTTAACGTCGTATCCGTGACCGGTAATGATTCGGAGTATACGATCAGGGATAACGGCGAAGACCTGATCCAGTCGGGCCTGCTGGCTATCGAGTACGTGTCTGGTGTGGGCTACCGCTGGGTTCGTAACGTCACTACCCATCAAATCGACGATAACACGGCGTATACAGAGGCAAGTGTCAACGAAGCCGCTAACTACGCGATTTACGAGTTCCGTCGTCGGTTCGAGGCCATTATCGGTAAGAAGGGGCACGCTCGTACTGCGAACCAAGCCCTGGCCGATGCAGTAGGCGTTCTCGGGCAGCTTGTAGACGAGGAAATCCTTACCAACTGGCAGAACCTCACTATCGAACTGGCCGGCGACGTTATGACCGTAGACGTGGAAATGGCGCCTATCGTTCCGGTTAACTTCGTGAAGATTACTGCTCACCTAGTTTCGTCTAGCCTGTCTCTGGCCGCATAGCCTGATAGACACAAGGAGATCGTACGATGTCTACCATTCTCACAGGAGCACGAGCCCGGTTTTCGCTGGACGGCGTTAAGGTTGGCTATGCGACCGGCGTAACAGTTCGCGAGGTCATTACGTATGAGCCGGTCAAGGTGCTAGACAGTATCCAGGTGAAAGAGCACGCTCCGATTGACTACGATGTGTCTATGACTGCGGACATGATCCGCATTGTAGGCGACACATTGAAGTCTAAGGGCTGGCTGCCGAAACAGGGAACGAGTCCGGAGGATCACTTGACCAACATCCTCAACTCAGGTTCGCTCAGTGCGACTATTGAGGACCGGCACACTAACCAGGTCGTCATGACGGTTGAAGGTGTGAAGATTTCCGAACGTAATACGACTATCTCGGCGCGCGGTGTCGTTGGTAAGAATGTGACGTTCGTAGCTATTCGCGCTCGTGACGAAAGCGACCTGTCGTAACCAACACCTATCGAAGGTCGGGAGCCATCATGGGCGGTAACAAGGCATCGGGAATCGGAGCGAGTCGTAGACGGGCTGGGGGCGTAGACGTTCCCGACGTACCAGACGCCAGGGATGCGGCGGAAGAGATGCAAGCGCTGGATGGGCCAACTCACGACGATATCGGAAAGAAGGGCGTACCTCATGAATGGTCGTTCGATCTAGACTACACCGATATTCGTGGGCATAGATGGCGGGGCCAGTTTACGACGCGTATTCTCAGTATCCAGGAGCGAGTACAGGCTGGCCTGGCCAAGGCCCGCATGGCGGGCGGTGTGTCGCTTAGTGTGTTGGAATCGGAAACATCGCTGATCCTGGAAATGCAGTCTCATCTAGCCGTGTCGTTGACGGCGTGGCCAGACTGGGCCGAGGAACTCGGGAAGATCCGAAATGTCAACGTGCTAGGGGCAATCTACCAGGAGGTCGCTGCCCACGAGGACAGGTTTTGGGAAGCAGGACCCGCTAACACTAGCGACTCATCTAGTTCGTAACTATAAGTTCCTTCTTGAACAGGCGTGGTTGAAGAAAACCGGATCGCCAGCCAGGAGATTTGAAGATTACGATCCTCTGACCCTCCAGGCTCTCTTGTACCACTGGGATTCGGCGATAGAGCATATGGCGCTGAGAGGACTCGAAGACGATGAAGCTAAGCAGGTACAACGACAAGCACGGCGTAAGTACCGCCAAGCGGAATCGACAGGCGATCCTCTTGTGGACGAGTGGGAGCGGGAGATCGCCGCTGGGCGGGTCCCCGATCTTGACAAGTAGGGTGGTCCATGGGCGAAACTAGATCACGTACGACCCTGGATATCAGGGTTAACGCTCGCCAGGTCAACGAGCTAGAGCGCCAGCTACAGCGGGTATTCTCGCCTCGCGCTCTAATGGACTTCGATAGGTCCATGCGTGGGCTTACTCGTTCGATCATGGATCTCAATCGTACTGCCGCGGCTGGATCGGCTGGTGACAAGCGATGGAAGGATATGGCGGCCGATCTACGTAAGGCCCGCGAGGAGGCTGCGCAGCTAAGCCGCGAGCTTAGAGAGCTTGCCGCTCGTCAACGCGAGATGGATGCTCGGGGCGGAGGCGGAGGGCCGGCAGGCGACGGATCGGGAGCACGCGGAGGCGGTGGAGGCGGAGGTGGTTGGTTTGGCGGAGGTCGCAACCCTGGGTCAGGTTTGAACAGGGGTCGCGGGCTTGGACAAGTCCCTATGCCAGGCATCGGCGCGATCGCCACTGGTATGGCGGCACTTCCGGCCGTGGGCCTGCTCGCGGCTGGTAGCCTCATGGCTGCCGCTGGGACGTACCAGAGCCATCTAGGCTACCAGCAGGCGTCTATGGGCGCTATGCCGTTCCTGGGGCGGTCCAGGGCTACGCTTGGCTTTGCTGGCAGGTCTGCAGAGCTTACCCGGGCTGCGCAAGGCCAGGCGATAGACAAATACGGTCCGGAGATTAGGGAAGCCCGGCTAGACGATAGTCGTCGTCGTATTTCGCAAGATACGTCTAGGGGCGGGCTTCTGTCTCAGTTGAAGTCCAATTATAGAACTAATCGTCAGCGGCAACTAGAGGGGCTGTCTGGGATCCTTCCTGAAGGTGTCGTGAACACCGATGGAACCGGCGGAGGGTTGGATCGTCTAGGCGTTTTGGCGGGTAAGCAAAAGAAGGAGTTTGACGCCGCGGCTGGTCGGGCTATGGCGAAGACTGCGGATGAGTGGGCCGATCGCGGTAGCTACATGGACGCGGGAGGCCGCTTCGGTGTGAAACCACAGCAAGCCCTCCAGGAGGCATCGCAAATGTCTCGGGCTGGCGTTCGCCCTATGAGTGCGAAAGAGTACGAATTCGGCTTGTCTGCGCGTTCTATGTTTGGCGTAGACTTGGCGACTACCGGCGGGCTCATGGGTCAGATGGAGTACGCCGGTACGGATTCGTCGCAAAGCGGTAACCGCGTCGCTCAAATGATCGGTAGTGCCGTGGCGAGAGGTCTTGAGGCGTCCGAGATTGCTACGTACCTCCAGCGGTCTAACCAGTTCCTGCAGCAACAGGTCCAGCAGGGTCGCCAGGTGGACATGGGCGGGATCGTTAGGATGGAGGAGCGTCTGGTGGGATCGGGCATCGCCGGATGGCGGGCTGGCGGGATCACTCAGCAATTCGCAGGTGCGGGCGCCCAAATCGGGATGCAGGGTCCGCAGAGCGCCGCCGAGTTTCGTCTAATGGAGGCGATGGGTTACACGGGTAAGGGAGGCTTCGAGGAATACGCGAGTTTCCGTATGAAGATGCAGAACGGGGGTAACGTCGCAGGAGCTATGCCCTCTTTCGTATCGCACATTAATAAGCGTACTGCCGGGATGGGCGAATCTAGTAGAGCCCTGATTATGCAGCAGTATTTCTCGCGAGTTAGGACCATGCTCGGCCCTGAGGAGGCGGCGAAGTTGGTAGCCGGTATGGCCTCGGGCGGTATGGATATGTCTGGTCTAGGGATGGATTCCATGATAGAGCCTGGGCGAATCGCTGCCGCGGGTCTCGGGGGATCTCATATCGCCGAGGCTGGGCTAGAGAGGGAGCGAATCGGAATCGGTGCGGGCATATCCGGCACTATGCAGAACCTGGCGTCGTCGACCAATAACCTCGCGGCTGGGTTTAACGGCATCGCTGGCCCGGTTATGGGCAAGTTCACCAAGGCGGTAGAGCGAGCTACGGACAAGCTCACAGAATTTGACTCTAACCGGTTCGTAGACGAGGCGATTGCTAGGCGATGATTGGACACCGAGCCAAGATTAACACGACCATAGTTCTCGTATCGTTCCATACGTTCGATAACGGGCAGATTGACGCGTACGATACAACGACTCTTAAAGGGCCTGTCGTTCGTGTGGAAACTAACAAACGAATGGGGCAGCCGACGGGCACTTGGAGCGTAGGTCTCAAGGGACAGGTAACGTCTGGTCGCTATGCTGGTTCGTACTGGGGTAATTTGCTAGAGGAGGGGGACTGGGTAACGATTGACGCATTGAAAAATGGCCTAGAGCGAAACATGATGATTGGCCGTATCGACACGATACAGGTATCTGTGTCAGCGGGTGGAACAGGGGAGGCCAACGTACAGATTACGGTATCTGGTCGTTGTGTCGCGGCTCCCCTGTCCGATACCCCGATCTACTTCAATCCGTACGACGCAGAGCACGATAACGCGTCAGGTCTTGACCTCGCGGCGATTACGGGGGTAGTCGGGCTCATGGACGCGGGCTCGCTGATCACTCGCACCATTAAAGGCCTCATGGGTAAGGACGGTCTATTCGGCGGCCACGTTCGCATTCCCGATTCGTTGTCTGGTGGTATCAACCTGTATTGGATCGACGCGTTGGACCCTGAGTCTGCTGTATCGTTTACACTGAGGGGTAAGGCGGTACCCCAAATGATTGCATCCGAGGGGGCGCCGTCGATTTGGGCGTTTATGGAGAGTTGGCGAAATCCGGTGTTTAACGAGATGTGGATCGACTCACCCGCCACAGTTAGCGACTATAGAAAGTTCTACCTGTTCGTGAGAGAGCGGCCGTTCGTAAACAAGGAAGAGGGATCGTGGAGTCCGTGGTTTAGCCTAATGACTCGTTACGTAGACGCGGCATTTGTGACTCAAGTAAATATTACGAAGGGCGCGAATCGCGTAAACCATCTTATGCTAACTGCCGAGTTGGTATACATGAAGGACGCGTATGGGCTGTATAAGCCAGCGACCTACTCAGACTCTATATATAAGCGAGGTCTTCGCCGTATTGAAGAGAACACGCGGTTTTTCGATGAGTTCGGAGGCGATGCAGGTGGTCAGAGCGAATATCGCAAGTGGCTGGACCTACTCGTATCGTGGAATGCGCTAAACCACGAGTATTGGTCTGGCCAAGTGGGGATCGGAGAGATGCGGCCAGACATCAAGATCGGTCAAAAACTGGTCGTGAACAATGGCCCTATCGGTGGCTACGGGATGTTTCCGGCCGATGGCGGAGTAGACGCTAACGCCATGTCGTTCTATATCGAGGGGGTTCGCCATATTTGGACAGAAGGCACCAGGCCCCAGGCGTCTACGTCGCTCATGGTTAGTCGTGGGTTTATCGAGGGCGAGAGATCGTCGGCCGTGTCAGACGCTTACGATAAGTTCACTGACAAGTATCTGGATCCCGCGGCATCCGATGGCGATTTCGTGTATGGTTTGGACGATGATAGATTCATGAACGATAGCGAAGATGGGGGGATTACGTAATGATTCCCGAGAGCCTAAAGCATCATTCCCGAGATCGCCCCCCAGTCGGCAAAGCCCGCGACGCTAAGGGGCTTTTGCTTCGTGCGGTAGTGATTGAGGTGTATCGCCCAGACGATATGACTTCTAGACAGGACAGAGACGAATCAGAAGTCAAGGGCATTTATTGCGACGTAATGGTTATCGATCCGCTGTATCGCGGGAGGTTGTCGCAGGTGCCTGTACTCGCTCAGAGTGCAGGCGTTAACGATTATGAGCAATGGAAGCCTAGAAAGGCGACGGCGGACATTACTGGCGAAACATTGTCCATGGACGGTGGGTCTGTATCGTCAGCGACTACGGATATCACGGATACAGACGGCGACTATGTGTTGGTCGGTTTCATGGGTGGCGACTTGTCCAAGCCCGTGATTATGGGGCAGTTGCCGCACAAACGAACTAAGCGCAGACCTAGCGCTAACGATGCTACTCTATATAAGTGGCGGCGACACATTAGAGGCGTGCTCGTTGGTGTTACCGAGTCTGGTGGAGTCGAAATTGATCTGTCTGAGTCTAGCGACGGCAGTATCGACATTAGCGGGGTAGAGTCCGTAAACGGCGATGCATCGCTAGTGATCAGGGCTAAAGACGGCGGCACGATTACGGTATCGGATAGCGGTAACGTAGTGTTCGAGACGGCGACTGGAGGCAATGTCGAGTTTAATCTCGCTGCCGGATCCTCTGTTACGGTGAACGGCGGTGGGCTGGTACAGAAGACCCTCCTATCAGAGGCGTTCCTAGCGCTCCTGGAGCCTGCTCTGGTCGAGTGCGCAGCGGCGTACGCGGCAATACTAGGCTATGCGCCAGTGGCTATCCCAGCGCTACAGGCGGCCATTACCAGTGGTGCCCTGGAATCAGACAAGCTAAAGCACGATTAGGCGGTATACGATGGGTTTTCTTGAACAGGTTACGGAGTTGGCGAGACGAGTCGCCACGGGCGATGACTGGTACTTCACAGAGCAGAGATACGCTCTAGAGTTGGTCGCCCCTGGTATTCTGGGCGGTGTGTTCGTACTTCCGCTAGGCCCCGAGCAATATACGGTAAATCGCGTCCTGCGACAGGGCGTTACGCCTACCTTGGGCGGAGTCGTGGCTGAGGAGCGAGGCGTCCTGTGGGTGGATATTAACGTCGCAGGCACGTTCGGTCTGGAGGCTAAGGAAGGTTATGATACGACATACGACCCGGAGACGGTGATCGTACCTGGTACTAAGCTGTCTGGGCCTATGTGGACTAAGCGAATGCTTAGTAACATTTTCGACAAATATAGCGAGTACAAGGGGGGTACGGCTGTATGGGCTACTAGCTCGCCGTCCGACGTGTATCTCGTATGGCATGACTTCAAGATGGACGACCACTTCGTGGTCGTGCCAGAGCAAGTCGGCGTAAATAGAACCGTTGGTCGTAAAATGCAGTACCCGTATAACTTCCGACTTAAAGGTATTGGCGATGCTGCCGCTATTAGCCTGCCGGATCCCGAGTCTACGCTTTGGGACAAGATAACGGATACGATCGCCGCGGTTAACGCCGGTTTGGCCATGGTATCGTCTGCTATTCAGGAAGGTAGCGCCATCTTGGGCGAGGTGCGGTATTTTGTTGCTACTATTGACTCCATCGTGGATAACTTGACGACCATTGTAACCAGTGCGCAGGATTTCGTGGATGGGGTTACGGACACGATTTCGATTGGTACGATGTTCATTAACTCTACAGCAACTCTGCTTGAGGCGGCTCTCGTTCTAATGGAGAACGCTACCGAACTGCCGGCGAATGTGCGGCATAACTACGAAATGGCCATGGACGGTATGCACCAAATCGCCTCGCAGACGGCGGCTTTCGGAACGTCGTATAGTTCCGTGACAGCGGCTATCGCAACGGAAGAAGATGGGGCGTCGTCTTCTTCTAGGAGCGATAGCGTATCCTCGGCTGCAACTGCTGGGCCCCCTCAGTCTGCTAACGAAATGGCGACAGCAAGCGCTAGGTCTACGGATCAGGCGTTGGTTGACGCGGGATCATTGTCTACGAGTCGAGAGTTCCCTAGGTATACTAGTCTCACCGATTACAGAGTTGCAGCGGGAGACAGCCTATCGTCTATTGCAGCTAGGGAGTTGGGGGACGGCGCTCGCTGGTACGATCTCGCCATCGTAAACGGCCTCAGGTACCCGTATATCAGCTCGAGCGGTGGGCCCGGTATCGCCAAGCCAGGCGACGTGATCGCTATTCCTAGAACTACTGGATCCGCCGTAATCGCCAAGGTATCAGAGGGCGAGGATCCGTTGGACGATATCTTGGGTACCGATTTCATGTTGCGAGAGACGCCGCAGTCCACGCCAGGTAGGCCTTCTGTGACGATTTCGATTGATCGCCGTACGAATAAAGACGCGGCCGTGGTGACTGGAATAGACAATTTGACACAGGCGATTCAGTTGAGGACGTGGACTCAAGCCGGCACTATGCCTCTAGCCCCTAATTACGGTATAATGCGCGCGATTGGCTATGGAGCTACTAACGCGTTTGTGTCAGGACTTCGGGTTTCCGTTAGACGCACTATCCAGGCGGATCGCCGTGTAGCCAGAATATCACGACTGTCTATGTCAGTCGAGGGCGACTATGTAGACTTTGACATGGATGTGGTTCCGATTGGCCTTAGCGAGGCACTCACTGTAAGTACTTCAGTTTTGTAGAGGCGCCAATGTCGCGGTTTGAACCTAAGACCTTCCAATTCTTCCTCCAACGATTTGCTAATCGACTGGTCGCTCGGACTGGGCTATCGGATGTTGAAGTAGGAGGGATCCTGCACAACTTCGCTATGGCGTTTGCTCGTGAGTGCGACGATATGTCGTTCCAAACAGTGAACCTCCAGCGATTGTGGGATATAGATACTGCGGCGGGCGAAGACCTGGATAAACGAGGGGCGGACTGCAACCCGGACGAGATCGAGCGGCAAGGTAGTACCAAAGCAACGGGGCAGGTCGAGTTTTCTCGTAGTGGGGCCGTGGGTACGATTAGCATTCCGTCTGGTAGTATCGTACGTGTACCAGGCGGAGAGCCTGAGTTCAAGACGACTGCCGCGGGACAGATTCTAAACGGGTTTACGAGTTCTGGTAATATCGCGATTGAGGCGCTAGATGCGGGGGCCGATGGCAACGCGGACGCGGCGACTATTACGCAAATGGACGCGATTACCGGCGTCGAGACTGTGTCGAATCCTGCAGCGACTACAGGCGGCACCGACGAGGAATCAGACGCCGAATACCGGTCCAGTATTAAATCGTACATTAGGTCTCTAGGGCGCGGCACTAAGCAGGCCTTGGAGTGGGCGGTGCTAGACGTGTCGTTGTCTGGGTATGGTCGTGTGGTATCCGCTCATTGCGTGGAAGGTATCGGCAGCGACTTAGGTAAGGTATGGATCTACGTCGACGACGGTTCCGGCACTATCGAGCGGACTAGCGACAATTATGGGTCGCCTGAGACGGTGATCGCGTCTGCGTCAGGTGGGGAGCGTCGAGCGTCGTTGGATTACAAGCCTGTCGTTAGCGGCACAGTCGTTAGCGTGTGGGTTAACGCAGTGCTCCAAACAGAAGGCACCGACTTTACACTAAACTACGCAACTGGTCAGATTACGTTTGACGAGACAGTGTACCCGACAGGTCTTACGGCGCTAGACGCGGTAACGGCCGAATACACATACTATGTCGGACTCCTAGCCGAGTCACAGAAAGTCGTAGACGGGGATCCTGGCGATTACACGGCATACCCCGGTTATCGTGCATTCGGTGTGCAGGTGTTCGTAGTTCCGCCGATTGTACTGCAACAGGTAATCGTTGGTTCCATTGTCGTAGAAGACGGGTACGATTCGGCTACCGTGATCGCGTCTGTCAAGGCTGCGATTAATAGGTATATCAACGGGCTCGGAGTGAACGGCGACGTTATCCTCTCCGAGTTGATTTTCCAGGCGCAGTCAGTACCAGGTGTGTTTGACGTAAACTTCACGAGTCCTGTTGGAAACGTTACTATCGGCGAGGATGAAATCCCCCGGGTAGAGAACGATAACATCGATCTTACGTAAGAGGTTGTCATGAACCAAGCATCGTTGCCCATACGTCGTGAAACACAGAGCAAGGCTAATGTCGGGTTGGCGTGGGTCGAGGTTAGTTTCGCGTCTTCTTTGATCACTAAGCGAGGCTGGCTGCACCAGGTCGCTGTAGATCTTACGGCGGGTGGTGCGACTCAGGCGGCACTAAGAGTTCGGGAGAGTAGTGGTGGGCGAATTCTTATGTCATACGAGACGCTAGAGAACCTAGATCTCGTATATGCGGATGGCCGTATTTGGTTTGATTCGGCGACATTGCTAGTAGAGGTACAGACAGACGACGCTGGCGGCACGACGGGTCTGGATATTGAGTTGACGATAGAGGAGCTGTAATGAGCCGAACTCTTCCTCCCACTGGGCAGAGGACGCTTCCCCCGGTTGATTCGGGTGGAGTCGTTTACGCGATTGACGGTAACCTAGTGCAGGTGGGCCTCGATGCTGTGAGTACGAATATTACGCCTGGGCCTCCGGTATGGTGTCTCATCAGCCCTCAAGGCGTCGATATGTCCGCATTGCTGAGTGGGACTGCGACAGATCAGTCGTTTCGCCCTAGCGAGTATGGTGCGTGGACGATTTACGGCGATGACGGGGCTGGTCTGGTCTTGATTAGTCGTCAAATAGTTATTAATCCTCGCTTGTCTCAGACTCCAGAGTACGAGTACAACGGGCTAATCGGAGAATAATCGTGGAACTAAACAAAACGAGAGAGGTGTAGCGTGGGCCATACGCTTCCGACTTTGACAGTAGAAGAGATGACCCTGCAATCGCCTGGCGATCCTACGGATATCGCAGTCATTCTCCAGTCCATTGCGACTCTAATCGGTACTTCTACGGATTGGGAGGTTCGCACTAACAATGCAGAGTATCTCGTATTCGGCCCGAAAGCAGCGCGAACACTGGCCGCTATGACTTTCATTATCGCTGGAGCTGCCGCCAAGACTCCTAACGCGGCCCAACTCGGCCCTAACACTACCGCGACAGCTAATCGCTTGTATCTGGGCGCAGCCCCGGACGCGAGCGCCTCGGATGTATCGGCGGCATGGGACGGTGCAGGTAATCCGTTTGGAGCCGCTCGATTCTCCGGGTATTGGCCGATATCGCATACTATTGCGACGGCTAACGTGGCGACCGTTCGTGGGTTCGCTGCCGACGGCGAGATTATGTCGATTTACTTGCTTACGAGCGCCACAGTTATTAGAGGGTTGCACTTTGGGGCGATCATAGAGCAACCAGACGACTTGGACGCAGAAGCCGCAACGGATCGTATTTATGGTATGTATACGACCGGTACTAGTACGATCGCTAACGGGTGGCGCAACTCGTCTACGGGATTCTTGACGCACTGGAGTTCTAACGATGTTCACCATATGGGCGTATTTAATCCGGCTGTTCCGGCGACGTGGATCAAGGTGTCTAGGCCAGACTGTGCGGTAAACAGTATGGCTACCGGGCTGTTTACGACTGTTGGAGGCCGCCAGTTGGGACAGAAGATCGTTATATACGATGTTGCGTCTAGTTTGTGGATGGGTTGGCTTCGTAATATGCGGTATGTGAAAGATTGCGCGTTTGGAGATGTTGTTAACGATCACGCGGGGGCCCCGATCGGATTCGCTATTGGCCCTAAAACGTCCGGTGTAGAAGACACAGTCGCCTTTATCGGCGGCGAGGCGTAGGAGTTACCATGCGGCAAGAAGTCAAGAACTATAACGACATCGACATTACTTTTGAGGTGGTAGTCGCGGGATTGCCTATTGGCGGGTTGGCCCCCACTGTGACGATCAAGCGTGTTAGCGATGGCCTGTTCTACCAGTCCCCGGCTCCGGGCTGGGCGGCGCCGCCAGTCGCTATTCTTATGGTCGAGACGGATCCGGCTAACTTCCCTGGGCAGTACACGTTTACGATGAATCCTGCAGATCTCGTCTACGCGGCTGGGGCGTCTGGGTATATCGCTATGATTGTCGAGCCTGTGGTTCCGATCGTGGAGTATGTCAAGATTGATCAGGCGCTCGGCGACGCAGCTATCGGCGCGGCCGTGTGGAACACCGATCTTACGGCGTTGATTACTGCGAACCAGAACCTTGCCGCGTTTATGGTGACCTTGATTCGCAATGCGATCGTATGCACAGAAGATAGCTCGCGGCACCTGTGTAACATTCTACATGGACCGGGTATCAAGTTCTACAGCCTGACGACCCCCACTCCGGCGACTAGAGACGCGTCGTTTGCTGGCCGACTCGGGATGTTCTACGATCAGTCCGTGGGGGAGTGGGAGCTTGTAAGGATTGCGTCGTTGAGTAACGACGGTAACGACTATTTTGAAATCACACTGTTGGACGGATCGTCTGGCATGCCTAATGGGATCCAGGTCAACGACGAGTTGATCGTCTTGAATGCTAATGATCCCGCCGTGGGCGAGATCATGTCGGCGCCCATGTCTTCGTACTCTGTAGATGGCACGTTTGGCGATTGGATTCGCCGCACACTGAGCCTTAGGCAGAACAATATGCGAGTTGTATGGAGTACGTGGAGTGCGTCTGGTGTTCCAACTGACGGCCTGGTTTTGATCTACGACTCTAAGGCGGACCTGCTGGCTGACTCTGCGCCATGGGCGCTCGCTACGGGTAAGTACACCATCGCACAGTCGTTCGACGGCTCAGGGCGGCCCACTGCGTATACTAGCGTTAAGGACGCGTAACCATGCCGATTGGAACCAGCCTCCCGACTACTGGCGCGTTGGACGCGTCTCTGGGTTTAGCGACTGACGGTATCCTGTTTTCTGGAATGCCAGGCGTACTGATCGTGTCGATTGATCCTGGAGTGTTGGGAGACGACGGCGGTTGGTTGGTTACGGCTACGGGTATTTTCCCGACTACACAGGGGATCAAGTTTCAAGTACAGGACATAGCGACCGGCATGGACCTACTGTGCTACGGAGGCGTTATCGGTGGCGGCGAGTTCTCTGTGTCGGAAGACGGGACAACGATTCAATTCGTGATTCCGCCTTTGCCTATTGGCGGCCCTTACGATATTTACGCCGAAACTGAAGATGGCGTATACTCCGATCTTTTGTCGGGGGCTCTCACGATTATCGAGCGTAGTTGGACGACTAACCTGTATTCGGTTCGCGCTAACTTCCCTCCGCCTCGCGATGTTGGTAACCATAGAATCGAGGATGAGTAATGGGCACCGAGGCTGAATTGCTAGACGGTATCGTATCGGCCGCGGCAGACACGTTTTACGAGTTGTCTGGTCGCTTGCTGACTAAGGTAGTCGGTGCGTATACGGAGGGTAGCGCGACTCTAAACGTGAGGGGTACGCATAGGTGGCCTACCTCGGGTAGGATCGCCGTGGGCGGTATGTCCGCCACGTATAGCGGGACGACTAACACGTCGTTTACTGGTTTGGTGGACGAGGACGGCAATCCCGGTCTGCCTAGTGATTTGCCAGGCGATTCGGTAGTCATGGACATCGCAGAGTCTCAGACGCAGTTCGACCTTTTGAAAGCGTCGTTTTTCCGAGAGACGGCGGTAGAGGATCAGATCGATCTTTACGCGAGGAACTACGGCATTAACAGGCCTCGTGGTCTGAGCGACGCTACGTTTACCGACGTGTTGGGCGCTATGGTCTACCTGGACTCGCAAACAGAGTACGCGTGTAAGAAAGTGCTTGACGCCCTTCTAGGCGCTGGTAGCTACGATCTGTACGAGGACGTAGAGACGTATCCGCATACGGTGTTCGTGGATATTGCCGCGGCTACTTCGTCAGAATACCAAGGTAAGGCATACCTGGTCGGGGGAGAGGCGCAGCCTCGTACGGGCTTGCTTACGGTGGACGTAGATCACGCGCCTTGGGTGGTGTACGGGATCTACGATTCTAGCGATCCATACCGGGTAGGGGTTAACTACGCTAACGACACCATGTTCGTTAGAACGGTTGTAACTACGCCTAAGTACTTGATTAGTTCGTTGCCTATCTTCGTCCCTGCTGACGAGGGTAAAGCCGTCAAGTTTACCGTAACCGGAGAAGTATGGGCGATTCGTGCGTACTTGGACCCGTTTACGCTGCAACTCGGTAGCAAACCGAGGCACGGCGGCACGCTAAACAGCGGAGCCCCTACTATTCTGCAATCTAGCATGGATCGTTTCAAAACGTGGATGATCGGCCATAACATCGTTATGTCAGGCGTAAACGCGCAGAATACCGGCGTATACCCGATTACGGCCGTAAACGGACCGAAAGAGGTCGTTCTAGGCGGGGGCGCGGCGTTCGTTACGGAGTCGTCCGTATCTTGGGAGCTGGCCCCTCGCTTTACTACCGTTCCCCCGTTTCAGGTGCAAATTCCTAGGGCGAGTGCGGCAGGCGTTACGATTACGGCGCCTACCAATCTTCCAGTTAATGTGTTAGTTGACTATACGACTGTACCCTCTGCCCAAATCATCGAAGACCAGAACGATAGCGGTAACGACCAGTATCCGTTCTATATCTTTGACGAAACCTGGATCGTAGAGACACTGTTGGACCTAGTAACCGCTGCTGGTGTTAGAGTAGTGGTGGAGGTAGTGTAATACCATGGCGACTTACCGTGATCTCGTTCGTTTCGAGCCACACGAGCGCGCAGACCTTCCCGACCTTACACAAGTACAGAGAGGGGGGCGTTCTGACGTTCGTTCGTCTCTAGTTCATGTCATGCTCGGGTCAGATTTGCGTAAGGTGCTAGGTGGGTGGCTCGTAGAGGAGGATCCCCTCGGGGCGTCCGCTCAGGCCAAGGTCAACTCGGGCACGGCGCTTTTGACGGAAGCTCTAGACGATGGTGGCTATGAGTACGGCGTAGCGGCAGGTATAGAAGGCGATTCGTTCCAAATGGTGGATTTCACAGGCAAGCCTAACGGGACGTATCAGATATGGGTCCGTGTGTCGTACACGTCCGGTCAGGCGGGTAACCGTATTTTCTGGGACGAGACTCTGGGCCAGGAAGACGTAGACATGATCGATACGAGATACGTGCTCGCGTGGGATGTGCAGGCGCGTATCGGTTCTCCTGGGGCGGAGTGGGAGAGCGTCGCCGATGTGGTGTGGGCCGGTGCCACGGTACAGACGGCCGATATTACTATGGAACGAGATATGTTCTTTGAGGGAGACGAGGCGGGCGGTTTCGCCGCTATTTGGGGCGGCGGTAACGATCGTGACCCGGATCGCGGTCTGTACGGAGTAGGCGACCTGTATACGTGGGCGCAGGCCGTCCGTCAGCAGCTATGGGATATGATTGGTGGGGGTAATGGGTGGTACGATGCTGTACCTACCGATCTCACCCTTACGGCGGCGCACCTGGCTCTAGCGATTGACGCGCACTCTGCTAACCCCACCTGGACCGGTACGATTACGACTAACGATCTCGACGCGGCTAATGCGTCGCTCGGGTCTGGCTACGCTACGGTCGAATGGGTCGGGCTTCCCGTGGTTTCTGCGGCGGGGTACTCGCTCACAGAGTGTAAGTTTAGTCTGCACGATATCGTATGGGATCAGATTAACGCGAATGGGCCTCTTGAGTGGGGCGGCGCGGACTCTGACTATCTGTACGAGACTAACGGGGCGATCGCCGTATACGGCCCCGTATTCTTGTCTCTTACTCAGTTGCTCCATAGCGCTAGGTGGGGCGACCTCACTGTTACTGCGATCAATGTGTTTTGGAACAACTCTACTGCGGCTGTAGACGGCTCTATCCAGTGGTCGATCGAACAGCGAGATAAGGCGGATCCGCTAGGTACGTGGGTATCTGTGGCTAGTGGCAACTGGAATGTAGCGACTCAGGTAGGCGGGGCTACGCC
>Ga0233437_1002021_pt1 | contig 33031 bp, 36 predicted proteins | sample SI_122_August201_FD_182714 | JGI IMG/M metagenome (GOLD analysis project Ga0233437, IMG submission 182714) | Seawater microbial communities from Saanich Inlet, British Columbia, Canada - SI_122_August2016_200_MG | ecosystem: Environmental > Aquatic > Marine > Inlet | place: Canada: British... | reverse complement strand
ATTTCCCATGGAGTAATTAAACTAATTTTTTATAACTTAATTCCAAGTAAAGAGTATATCCTAGCACGCGGTTCCTCTATGTATATGTTCTTTATTTTTTCTTTTATTGTAAGTTTTTGGGAAAGGTCCATATCTCTTTTGTATCTATGATAGAGTTCGTGATCTATTGCTATTTGTGTTGCTAGATCCCCTCCCACACAGATTACTTCTTCACCTGATGAGGCAATACCCTGCATACCTGTTGTTTCTGAAAATAAAACCCCTTCAATATTTTCTTTTATTCCTAATTTTTCTTTTCTTTTATCAATTACCTGTTGTAATTCTGATTCGGTTTTGATCTTTGGAAATAAAAGTTTACTTGCAGAATATTCTATTCCAAGTAGGATAAGTGGGTAAGTAACTAGCAGTCCTGCTGTTAAAGCGGTTCTTCTCATCCATTTTCTTTTCGAAGAGTATTTAACTTTCATAGTGGCTGTTATCGAAAATTAGTTTATAAATCTATTGCTTTTTATTATCTTGTAGTGATTACAAAAGTAAGGCAAATAATAAAGAAATTATTGCTATTAGTTTTATAGCTTGCCACGTATGACCACAAGGTATTTATAAATAAACTATTTAATCTATTTATGAAAGAAGTGATGATTCCTAAAGAAACATTAGAAGATTTGTATTGGAATAAGAATTTTACTACAAATGAAATTGCCAAAAAGTTTGGAATAAAACATGGAAGAATTATTCTTAAAAAATTTAAAAAATATGGGATTCCCTCTAAAACAGTTTCACAAGCATTAACTAGAAAATTTAAAAAGGATTTTGATGGGAACCCCCTTGAAAATGCTTATCTTCTTGGATTGCGAGCGGGAGATTTTCATTGCAGAAGAAATAGATTATCTTTAAGAGTTCAAACCTCCACCACCCACCCCGCTTTAGTAAATTTAATGAAAGAATCTTTTGGAAAATATGGTCTTGTTTTGTCTTATTTATATGAAGATAATGCGCAAAAAAGAGAATGGTTTATTTATTCTGATTTAAATTCTTCTTTTGAATTTTTATTAAATAAACCTAGGGTAATGCCCGCTTGGATATTGAAAGAAGATAATTTCTTTTTTTCTTTTTTTGCTGCATATATGGATTGTGAAGGGTGTTGGATGATATCTAAAAGCCATAAAAAATTTGCTCGATTTATATTCAAACTTTCTTCTGGAGATTATGATATTTTGTTACAGTTAAAAGAAAAACTAATTAGTTTAGGATATTCCCCCTTACTTTATATTTCTAGAGAAAAAGGAACCAATTCTCCGTATGGTAAAAACAATCAAGATCATTATACTTTAATTTTAAATAGGAAAGATGAAATTATAACTCTTGTCCCTTTTTTGTTAAAATATAGTAGACATGATGAAAAAATTATAAAAATGAAGTTTATTTTGAATCACAGAGATTCATTATGGAAAGATTTAGAATCTGGATGGAATGAAATTAGAGAAGAGACTAAAGAAGGGGTTTTAAAATAGATATGCCATTATAAGTGAAACAATAGCTATCAATTTAATTAATACATTTAAACTTGGGGCGGCACAATCTTTTAGTGGATCCCCTACCCCGTCTCCAATTACTGCGTTTTTGTGTTCTTTTGAACCATATTTGTTTTTCTCGATTAGTTTCTTTGCATTATCTAAAGAACCTCCAGCGTTTGCCATAAATATGGATAATAAGAAGGCAGTTGTTACTGATCCGATAATTAAGCTTCCTAGAACTTTTGTTCCTAAGATTGTTCCAACTAAAATAACAATTGCAATTATTATTACAACGGAAATTACCATTTCTTTTATTGCATTTTGGGTTGCTATCTCTATTGGAGTTTTATAGTCTAATTTTTTAGTTTTGAATTGTTTTCTAACATTCTCCACTATTTTACTTGATGTTCTGTCTACTGAGCTAATAATGAATGATGAAAAGATAAAAGGTATTAATCCTCCAATAAACAATGCTGAGAGATTTTGGATGTTAAGAATATCTATTAGTTGTATGTTTTCAATTAGAATAAAACCTGATAATAATGTGATAACTGTTAGGGCTGCAGAAGAAATTGTGAATCCTTTTCCTATTGCTGCAGTTGTGTTTCCTATTTCATCTAACTTTGAGGCATTTAGTTTTGCCTTTGTAGATTTAGCTAGTTCTGCGATCCCAGATGCATTGTCTGTTATTGAACCAAATATTGTTGATGCTAAAACTATTCCCATTATACTTAACATACTTACTGCTGCGACTATTATTCCATAGCCGGGAATTGCCATGTTGGATAAGATCATTGCTGCCACAACAACGATTACAGGTACTATTGTGGAAAGTAGTCCATTGGATAATCCTGCTAATACATTTAGTGAAGCTCCTGTTTTTGCTGCTTGTGCTATTTTTTGTGTTGGTTTAAATTTACTTGAAGTAAAATAGAAAACAGATAATCCAATTAGTATTCCACCAACTAAACCATATAAGATTGGTAGGAAATAGGTTGGTAAGATTAAATAAGATAAAATTAAGATTAATACCCCTGAGAAAAGTAATGAACCAAGAATTGAGTTATAAACATTTTTTTGTTGTATTGTTAGTATGGAAGCCAAGCAAGAAATAATACCTAAGCTTACTATTGTGATTGGTACAAGGATATTAACTCCTATTGCTGCTGAGATTGCAATTGCTGCTATTATTGAAGCTACGTAGCTTTCAAATAGGTCTGAAGACATTCCTGCTACATCTCCAACATTGTCTCCTACTAGGTCTGCTATAACTGCTGGATTTTTTGGTGAGTCTTCTGGCAATCCTTTTTCTATCTTTCCAGTTAGGTCTGCTGAAAGATCTGCTGACTTTGTGAATATCCCTCCACCTACACGCATGAATAGTGCTACTAGGGACGCTCCAAATGCAAAACCGTATAAGAAGATTGGATTTTTAATTAGTGAGTATAAGAAGAGAATTGCTATCAAACCAATTATCATTGCACTAATACTTGCTTTGAGGCCAGAAAGGTAAGCTATTTTTAATCCTTGTTTTGTTCCTTTTCTACATGCTTGTGCAGTTAGGACATTTGCTTTTGTTGCAGCGTTCATTCCGATTCTTCCTACAATTAACGAGAAGATTGAACCTAATAAGAAAGTTAATGCGAATAAGTAACTGAAGTAAGATATTAATATTGTTAATATTGTTATTATAATAGTTAATACTCTGTATTCTGTTTTTAGAAATGTTTTAGAACCTTCTTTTATTTTGTTTGAGAAATCACTCATTGCCTTATTTCCTTTTGATTGTTTGTTTATCCAGGAATTTGTGATTATTAGAAATAAGATTGCTAAGAGTATTGCAATTAAGATTATCATGAGTTAATTTTTAGTTTTATTGTTTAAATAAGTTTTGATACGATAGTTTTATATAAAATTAATTTCAGATTTAATTAAAAATGAGGTTAAATATTCTTATTGGAGGAAAGGCTGGCCAAGGAATTAATAAAATTTCTCAGATTGTTTCTCAAGTTATGATTAAACTAGGATATTTTACTTTTAATTATAGGGATTATCCTTCTTTGATTCGTGGTGGACACAACTTTAATCTTTTAGTTATTTCTGATAAACCTGTTTGTAGTTATACTAAAAGAGTTGATTTTATTTTAGCTATGGATGATAATACTGTTAAGGTTCATAAAAAAGAGTTGAGTAGGAATGGGGCTGTTTTGGGTTATAAAGAATTTGAAGATTTGGGTATGAATGTTAATATTGCTTTGGCTAGTGCTTTGTTAAGGATGTTTGGAATTCCTAAAAAATATTTAACTGATGAAATAAAAAAAGAGTTTAAGGATGCTAGGACTCAATTAATTGCAGTAGAAAAAGGATTTGAATCGCAGAAACCTAAATTTGTTTTAAATAAAATAAAAAATAAACTTTCTATAATGAGTGGCTCACAAGCTATTTCTTTAGGGGCAATTAATTCTGGTATTGATTTATATTTTGCTTACCCTATGACCCCTGCTACTGGTGTTTTACATGTTTTAGCAGGAATGCAGAAAAAACATGGACATATGGTTTTCCAACCTGAAAATGAGATTGCGGTTGTGAACTCTGCTTTGGGTGCCTCATTTACTGGTGTTAAGACAATGATTGGAACCTCTGGTGGAGGATTTGATTTGATGTCAGAAGGATTAAGTTTACAAGGTATTTCAGAAATTCCATTAGTTGTTTATTTGGCTTCTAGGCCAGGTCCTGGGACGGGGGTTCCAACTTATTCTACTCAGTCTGATTTGAATATTGCTTTGCGTGGTGGCCATGGAGAATTTCCTAGGGTTGTGATCGCTCCTGGAGATCCAATGGAAGCAATTGAGAAGGTTAACGAGTGTTTTTATTTATCTCAGAAGTTTAATTGTTTGAGTATTTTGCTTGGTGATAAACATTTGGCTGAATCTGAATTTAGTTCTTCTGGCAAATTCAATAAACCTTTGAAAATTAAGGTCAAACGTAAATTACCTGGAAAACATATTGTTAAAGCTTCTAGTTATGAGTCTAATAAATTTGGGGATACAACTGAAGATCCAAAAATTGTTAATAAAAATCAAAAAGAGAGATTAGAAAGATATGCTAAAATTAAGAAAGCTGCTAAAAAGTTTGAAATGATTAAGATTCATGGTAAAAAAAATAGTAAAAAGTTAGTTGTGGGTTGGGGTTCTACCAGGGGGGCAATTTTAGATGCAATTGAAGGCACAGATTATAAATTTTTACAAGTTTTGTATATGAAGCCAATGTCTGATAAGATTAAGAAAGAGCTTTTGAAAGCTAAGAAGGTTGTTTTAGTTGAGAATAATTTAACTGGGCAGCTTGGTCGTGTTATACGTGAGAAGACTGGGATTGAGATTGAGAAACGTATTTTGAGATATGATTCTAGACCATTTAAGTCTGATGAACTTGCTAAAGAGATTCGGAAGGTGTTGAAATGAAATTAGTTTTAATATATGGGCCACCTGCTTCTGGGAAATTTACGGTTGCAAAAGAAGTGGCTAAAATTACTAATTTCGGGGTATTCCATAATCATTTGACTCTTGATTTAATAGAACCCTTTTTTAAGAAAACATATAAAAATGCGTTTTGGGACTATTCTGATAAATTAAGATTAGATCTAATAAGTCTTGCTGCAAAAAACAAGATAGATATTATTTTTACATTTTGCTATGATGATAAAGATGGATATAAATTTATAAGAAAATTGGTAAATAGGGTTGTGAAAAATGGGGGGAAAGTTTGTTTTGTGCAGTTAGCCCCAGATAAAGAGGTTTTGTTTACAAGAATTAAAAATGATTCAAGAAAAAAATATAATAAAACGAGATCAAAGAAAAAATTAAAAGAAATAATGAGAAAGCATGAATTTTATACTCCTGTAAGGTTTAAGAATAACTTAAAAATTGATAATACAAAATTATCTGCGAAGAAAGTTGCAAAAATGATAAAGGAGCATTATAAGTTAAAATGAAGATTGAGACTAAAAGATTAATCTTACGAAAGCCTAAGAAATCTGATTGGAAGGATATTACTGAAGGGGTTGGAGAGTTAGATATTGCAAGGTATATTGGCAGGATTCCACATCCATATAAGAAAAAAGACGCTATTTGGTGGATTGATCAGACTTTAAAAAAATGGAACAAAAAGAAAAAAGATGATTATTCTTTTGTTATAGAATTAAAACCTGAAAAGAAAGTTATTGGTGCTACTAATTTGCATCAGATTGATGGAATAAGTTTATCTGCTGCTACAGGTTCATGGATAAATAAAAAATATTGGAGAAATGGTTATATTCTTGAGGCTAAGATACCTACGTTGGATTTTGCTTTTAATAAATTAAAATTAATAAGGATTGAAAGCTGTGTGTATAAAGAAAATAAAGCATCTAATGGCATGGCAAAGGTTTTTGGATATAAACTGGAAGGTACAAAAAGAAAAGCGGTGAAAGCTATTTCTACAGGGAAAACTCATGATGAAAATATTTATGGTTTATTAAAACCAGAATGGAAGAAAGCAAGACCAAAAGTGGTGAAGAGGTTAAAGAAAAAATTAAAATGAAGCTAGATACTAAATATGAAATAAATTGGTGTCCTGGATGTCCGAATTTTATGATTTTAGATAGTGCTAAGAAGGCTTTGGCTAATTTAATAAAAAAGAGCTATAAACATAAAGAATTTGCAATGGTTACTGGTATTGGTTGTCATGCAAAAATATTTGATTATTTGAATTTATCTGGGGTTTATGGTTTACATGGGAGAGTTTTACCAACTATGCTTGGAATTAAAATTGGGAATCCTAATTTAACTGTTATTGGCTTTGGGGGGGATGGAGATACTTATTCTGAAGGTTTGTCTCATTTCATTAGTGCTGGGAGATATAATGTTGATATGACGTTATTTGTGCATGATAATCAAAGCTTTTCATTAACTACTGGACAAACAACTCCAACAACACAAACTGGATACAAACCTAAGTCAGAACCATTAGGGAATTTCAATAAACCATTGAATCCAATTAAGTTAGCTTTAGATTCGGGTGTTAGTTTTGTTGCGAGATGTAATGCAATGGATATTAAACACACTGCAATGATAATGGAAAAAGCAATAAAACACAAAGGATTTGCTTTTGTTGAGATAATGCAGTATTGCGCTATTTTTAATAAAGATATGAATGATTTAGGAAAATTGATGTATAAAGTTAAGGATAATACTGATATGAATAAGGCTTTGAAGATGGCTGATAAGTGGAATTATAATTCTTCTAAAAAAGGAAGAATTGCTTTAGGGGTTTTGTATAAAGAAAATAGACCAACTTTATCTGATAATTGGCCAAGGATGAAGAAAATTAAAAGATGAAAAAAAATAATGTTAAAAAAATTGTTTCTGATTTAGATAAAAAGGTTAAGATGGTTGCTATGCTTGCGCCTAGTTTTATTATTCAATTTAAGCATCCAGAAATTATTTCCCAACTCAAAAAATTAGGTTTTGATAAGGTTGTGGAGCTAACCTTTGGTGCTAAATTAATTAATAGAGAATATCAGAAGAAATTGAAAGGGGGCAAGGAATTAGTTATTGCAAGCCCATGTCCAGGTGTAATTGAAGTTGTTAAGAGGAATTATCCAAAATATGTAAAAAATCTTGCTAAAATTGATAGCCCTATGATTGCTACTGCTAAAATTTGTAAAAGAGAATTTCCAAAACATAAAAGAGTGTTTCTTTCTCCTTGTGATTATAAGAAAATGGAAGTTGACAAATCTAAAGTTGTTGATTATGTTCTAGATTATGTTCAGTTGGAAGAATTATTTAAAGCTCGTAAGATAAAGGGAAGTAAGAAGAAAGTTAATTTTGATAAGTTCTATAATGATTATACTAAAATTTATCCTTTGTCTGGTGGATTAGCTGATACTGCACATTTGAAAGGAATTATTAACAAAAATGAAATTAAATCTGTAGATGGGATAAAGAAGATTATGAAGTTCTTGGATAAACCTGATAAAAAAATAAGATTCTTGGATGCGTTATATTGTCGGGGGGGTTGTGTTGGTGGACCTTACACCACTAAAAAGATTGGTATACGTGAGAAGAGAAAGAAAGTTATTGCATACAGAAATAAATCTTCTAAAAAGTCAATTCCTGAAAATAGAAAAGGATTATATGATAAAGCTAAAGGATTGAATTTTATTAAGAAATCGGTTTAAATTAACTTATGAAAAACCTTTTACCATATAGGGGCTACTTGCACTTTCTCTGTCCATCCCTTCTTCAACTAACGATACCTCTGAAGGCTTTAAATATGAACTATCATCAATCCATGTTGGGTTTGTTATTCCAATACTTTTAAGGATTTCTAGCACTCTTTCTTTTCTTTTGTTGGTAGTGTATACTAACATGGCCGGAGACTGCCCATAGAATGGGTCATCTGGTTTATTTTCGCTGGTTCTATATTTAAACCCAATAATTTTATTTTTTCTTACAAATGGCAACAATAATTCGGCATCATGTGTTAAATCTTCTGGGCTGGAAGTATAACAAAACTTTCCATCATATTCTCCTCTAAATGGGCCCGCATATTCTACAGTGTGCCAGTAATCACCGAATTGGCCGGACTCTTCGATACCGCCCAATTTATCTATAAGTGTTCCCCTTACTTTTTCCAAACAATTAGCTATTCTACTCATGATCTTAACAAAATTTATCAATTTATAAACCTTTCTATTTGTTACTACTATTTAGTTATTCTAAATATTTAGAACTAAAATTCTAATTTAATATTACTAACATTGCTCCAATTACCATGATTAGTGTTGCTACTGCTCTTTTTACTAAATCATGTTCTTTGTATATTTTTCCGCCTACTACTGTTGCAAAGAATACTGATACTCTTTTTAGTGCTAATACTAATGCTACTGATGCTGCAGCTTTTACTGCACTTATGTGTACATATCTGTAAGTTATTGTGAATACTGCTAATAATAAAATCCATTTCCAAGAGTTTTTGAAAGTTGGTTTTAATTCTTTAATATTGCCTTTAATTAACATGAAAATAAGGAAAATTATTCCTAAGAATAAGTGTTGGAAACCCATGAATGCGTTTATAGGAAGTTTAAAATTACTTAATAATACTTTATCTAAAATTGAAGTTATTGTAAATAAGATTAATGCAAAAATGATATATTTATGTCCCTTTGCTTTTTTGAAGTGTTGGAATGGTCCTTCTGGTTTTTCATGCTCTCCTAACTGGAGTAAGTACGTTCCAACTAATAATAGAACTAGCCCTTGGAGCTGAAATCCGCCTAGTGATTCTCCTAAAACTAAAAATGCGGTTATTGCAACTAAACCAGGAGTTAATACTAGGAGTGGAAGTGCACGACTTAATTCAAGATTTTTAATCCCAATCATAACACAAAGAAATGCTAGTGCTCCAAGAATAGATTTGAAAAATAAAACTAGTAAACTAATTGTGGTTAATTTGGACTGATCTATGAAAAAGAAAAATGGGATTGCTAGAACTAAATTGAAAATGGCCAGTGTTGTTGAGAAAGATAATGCTTTTTCTTTGAATAAAACTTTTTTCTCTACTATTGCTGCTGAAGCAGAGAATAATGCTGCGATTAGTGCTAAGATGTACCAGGCAATCATTCTTTAATACTTATTGCTCCTTCTGGACAATTATCTTTTGCCTTTTTGTTACAGCCCATTTTTTTTGGATTTGGATCTATTGGTTTTGCTTTGTTTCCAACTAATTTAAAATTACTACAAACATCAACACAAGTACCGCATCCAATACACTTCTTTTTATCTACTTTTACTTTTGGCATACCTTCATTTGGATTAATTGGTTTAAATAATTATTGGAAATCTTTTTATATTCCTTGGATTATTTATTATTATGAGAAAAGGAGTGATTTTGTTAGTTTTGTTAGTTTTACTTATTCCAATTAGTTTTGCTAAAGAGGTTGCGATTAGAGATATTTTTAAGGTAGAAGAAGTGGATGAAATCCCGTCTGAAGAAAAATCAGTTTCTACTGGAATGACCACATACTTTTATGCGGGTTCTAAATTATTAGCTTCTAAAATTGGAGAAGAATTAAAATATAATTATCAAGATCGTTTAGGTTCGGATGTTGAATCTAAGTCATTACCATTTGGCCAATCTATTAAGGTTGGAAGTAGATTTAGTTTTACAGGAAAAGAATTTGATGAAGAATTATATTATTTTGGTGCAAGGTATTACAATTTTGATTTAGGGAGGTTTACTTCTGTTGATCCTGTTAAAGATAATAATGCTTATTCTTATGTGGAGAATAATCCCATGAATCTAATTGATCCTACTGGTATGGATCCAATTGGAAAGAGATCTAATGCTAGGCGGGCAGGTTATCGTGTTAATAGATATATGGGGCAGAAGAAATCAATTTTAACATCTATGGCCCCCTATCATTCTTCCGTAGGGGATGTACTTTCTTTAAACGTTCCTCTTGGAGAAAGATTTATTGAATCCGGGGCGCGATATGGTGTGCTTCCTAATGGAGATTATGTAGATATTGAACATATAACATCTGCACCCCAAAAAATTATATCCGAAGTTTTGTTGGCATTTGGAGCAGGTAAAGAAAGTGGTCAAATGTCCCCTTTTACTGTCAAGATGGGTTCGGGGGATGGACCTGGTTATGATCTGGAAGTTCAATTAGATAACTCCTTGCTTAATTTTAATGCTCTTTCAGAAGATAAACTTGAAAGCATTTCTTATGGCATTTTTGTTGAGTTGTCTAAAAGATTCGAAAGTCATCAAGGCTCATTTTCCAATTTTTTATGTTTTTCTTCTTTTGCTCGGGAAGATCTACCAAGTAACCAGATTTCATGGGTTGTTGGAACTTCTCCTGAATTTGGGGTAACTCATGGTGAAAGAGTTAATAGAATATTCTATGCACTTGGAGTAAAACCCCATTTTGTGGGATCTAAACTTTGGGATAATGATATCACTTTCCAACTTGAAAAATATCCTTGGTTTAGTGGAGATAGGGATGCGATGCCTTCCAAGGGGTATTTTCCAGGTTGGTTTGAAGAATTTGTTCCTGAATCCGATAAAACTAGTTGGGGTGTTGTTGGTGGACAAGGCAATAATTGATTATTTTATTCCTGTAATGAATAAATGACTGCTTGGGGTTCTTGAATAAAAATATACTTTGCTATGTTGCTCAATGATGTAGAGAGTTCCTTGTTTCCTTCTGTGGCACTATGACCTTCGTAAATATGTGTGAGTAAATGTCTTACCATTTTTCTTGATGCTAGTAACCCACCGACTTGAATAGAGTGTGTACCATCTTTGTTTTGAATCCAAGAATCCTGGGTTGAGTCTAGAAGTTCTGAGGAGACCAAATCATCTTTCCCATATTTAATTACTTCTTCTGCAACGATTCTATCTAATTCTCTTTGATTTTTTATTTTTTTAGCTGTAAGATCTGTTATAAAATCTGCTGTGTATAGCGTTGCATAAGCTGCGAGAACTATTCCAAGGGTTTTTAGTGTACCTCTAATTCCTGTCCCTAGCATAGATTTGTAAGTTGTCATAAGTAATTTCTATAAAAATGCTTTATAAATCTATTGTTTTTTGTTATTTAACAGTGATTACACTAATAAGCTTATGAAGAATCCCACAAAACAACCTGCCCCAATAAATGGCATTGCAGGATAGAACTTATTTTTCTTGCTCATAAGTAATAAGATTAGGAGTGCTATTGAAGTTACTACTGAAGTTATTATTGCACTTAACCATCCATAATTAAGGAATACTACGCCTGCAAATAACATTGGGAAACCAACATCCCCTCCACCTAAGATGGCTGCTTTCTTTCCTTTCATGTAAGGTATGAATAATCCTGCGAATACTTTTGATTTGGTTTGGAACTTTGCTAGTTTTACCATATGTTTTGTTTTCCAAACTGCGATCATATCATAAATTGCTATAACTATTAGTAAGATGCTTACTGAAGTTATACTTAGAATTGGTGCAAATATTGCTGGTATTCCAGAGTATACAAATAATTCTACAAAATTGTGAGAGATTACACTTAATCTAAATGTTCTCAGCAGAACTAGTGCTAGTGCAATGATGAATGCTATAATATCGTTGAAGAATGCTGCAAATGCAATTGATAGTAAATAAAATGTTGCTACGAAGAACCAAACCTTCCATAACTTTTGTGCTCCTAAATTGATTAATAATAATGCTAAGCCTGTTGCTATAACTATTGCAATTAGTAATGGAATATAACTAAATTCTTCTTCTACTTCTGGACGTTCGATTCCAAGTGGAAGCACTTTTTGTTCATCTTCTGGAAGATCTGTTTTATAATATTGATTTACAACCGTTAAACCAATTAATTGTGCTGCTAAGAATAAAATTACTAGGATGATTGTAACACTTACTTTATGTTTCATTGTCTTAGATTAAAGACTTGGGTTTAAATAACTTTTGATAAATAAAGTGGGGCTAGAGGGATTCGAACCCCCGTCCCTCGGGGTCTCCAGAAATTTATTGGAGCCGAGTACACTAAACCAGGCTATGCTATAGCCCCTTAACTCTTCTTTTGTTTTTAGATTTTAATATATAAATGTTATCTTTTTAATTAATTATTTCTTGAAAATTATTTAGTTGATTATGGTATATTAATGTTATTTCTAGATCTTTGATTTTTATTCTTTTAGACTTTTTATTTTTTGGATAACTATGGATTATTAACCCCTTTCTGCAATTCATATATTTCATGTACCCTATTAATTGTTTAATCTCTGAGAGAGTTATATTCTTTTTAATATAATTTTTTATTTCTATCACAAATTTTTGATTTTTATAAATTAATAATCCATCTACTTCTTTTCTGTTACTTAATCTTATTTTCTTTTTTACTTTTCCAAATTTTTCTAAATATGTCAAAATATTGGTTTCAAATTCAACCGCTCTTCTTCTTATCTTGTATAGGGCACTTCCATGTATCTTATATTGTGGAAAATATTCTACTTTTGCTAATTTATAGGCTTCTCTTATTGTTCCGAAAGTTCTTGGGATATTTACATTTATATTTTTTAAAATTGTAACTGTATTCGCTGTTTTTGGATTATTTTGAATATATTTTATGGTTTGTTTTCTCATTTCTGTTTTTGTTCTTTTTAGTAATGGTTTAGAAAATGGAATTTTTGCGTCTAAATATGCATTTTTAACACAGTTTTTACCATAAATTCTTTCTAACTTTAGTTTTGTGTCCTTTCTTATTTGATTGTATGTTGCTGTAGGATTTTGTTTTAGATAATTTCTTATTAGTTCTTTCTTTTCTTGTTGATTCATAGATTAAATTGGTTTTTTCTTTATAAATAAGCTATTGCTGTGCATGGCAAGCTGGCAAGCGTTTTAGAAAACATTATAAAGGGTTCAAAATTTCTAAATCAGATGGATAATCACGAATTACACCCGGAATTCAGAGTAGATGATTGGTCTACTAGTGATCTAGAAAGGAACCGGCTTAAACAGTGGGTAACTGGACAAATAGCTAGTGGATATACTATGGCAGATTCATTAGAAGTAGATTCTGCTAAGTTGAAACTTGCGGGGGATTTAGAAGGTTCTCAAACACTACATGAACATGCATTAAGGGTACTTGGCATGAGTCGTCATCGTATTGGATATGATCCCCTTGGTGATGGTGTTTCTCCTGATGAGAGTTATTCTACTGAAGTTGGATTTTAAATTTTTATAGAAATATTTAAATAAACTTTATTCTGTTATATGTTATGGGTAAATTTAAAGTAACCCCTTGGGAAGTTAAGGGTGATGTTGATTATGATAAATTAATCAAACAATTTGGATTAAAACATTTTAAGAGTGTCCCAGATAAATTTAAGGATTTTCTATTATTTAGGCGAGGAATAGTTTATGCACATAGAGATTTTGGTAGAATAGTTGAAGCAGTTGATAAGAAAAAACCCTTTGTTATGATGACTGGATTAATGCCTTCTGGAAAATTCCATTTTGGACATAAGTTATTGGCAGATCAAATGGTATTTTATCAGAAGTTGGGTGCTAAGGTTTATATTGCAGTTGCTGATATTGAGGCTTATAGTTCTAGAAGTACAAATTTGAAAGAATTGCAGAAAGTTGCGGTGGAAGAATATTTAACAAATTATGTTGCCTTGGGATTAGATTTGGAAAAGTGTGATTTTTATTTTCAATCTAATCGTTCTAATGATGGAACAAAATCTAATGCTTATTATAGTTTAGCTAATATGTTGGCCAGGCATGCTACGTTTAGTGAATTTAAGGCTGTTTATGGGGATATTAGTCCTGGTAAAATGATGGCTTCTTTGTTACAAGCTTCTGATATGTTGCATGCTCAACTTCCTGAATTTGAAGGAAAGGCTATGCCTGTTGTTGTTCCAGTTGGGGTTGATCAAGATCCTCATTTGAGATTAGCTAGGGATGTTTCACAAAGAATTAAATTGCATGATTTTGTTCAATTAAGTTCTACTTATCATAAATTTTTACCTGGGTTAAGAAATGCTAAGATGAGTTCTTCTGATGAAACGTCTTATATTGCTTTAACAGACTCTCCTGAAGAAGCTGCAAGAAAGATTAAGAAATATGCTTTTTCTGGCGGGCGTAAGACTTTGGAAGAGCATCGGAAGAAAGGTGGAAATCCGGATGTTGATGTAAGTTTCCAGATGTTGAGATTTGGTTTAGAAGAAGATGATAAAAAGTTGAAGAAAATCTATGATGATTATAAGTCTGGTAAGATGTTGACTTCTGAAATGAAGAATTATACAATTGATAAATTACAGAAATTCCTGGTTTCGCACCAGAAAAAAAGAGAAAAAGCTAAGAAAGTTGTTAAAGAATTTTTGATTAAAACTAAACAGTAGTTACAATAGAAAGTTTTAAAAGGGTAATTTGGTTGTGATTTTTATGACATTTACAGATCCTTTTGATGAAACTAGGAAACTTCACAGTAAGTGGGTTGAAAATGATCCCATTGTTGATCCAGATAAAAAGTTTTTTACAAGTCCTAGGCTTTATTTTGCTTTGGCTGCGGCTGCACTCGCAGCGTTCATTAGTAATTCTTGTTTGCAGCAAAGAGTGCCGCCATCTGAACTAGAAACTGCCCTTAGTGATCCGGTTCAAATTCATTCTCAAGAATTAGATCCTTGGAAGACACAATACATGGTGGATGGAAAATTAGATGGTGAGGAATTATCTACTATGGCAGATCATTTCTTTTGGGATCATGCATATAAGTTTGCTGTAGGGGATCCCAATTATGTTCCTAGGGCTGGAGATTTTGAAGTAACTGGAACAGATGGTTATACAGCAACTATTGATTGGAGTGGAAAAGAATATAGTTTTTGTTTAGAAGATGATTGGAGTGGTGCTGAGCTCTACGAGAATTAAAATAAAGTTAAGATGTTCTGCCAAGTAAATTGGCTATTAATGTTAAATCCTCCTGTTGACCATGCAGGGTCAGTATCTGATCCACGTTCATATACTGCCTCTAATTCTTGTTGTGTATAAACAGATCCCCAACTTATGTATTCTGTATTTGTGCTGTCTGATACTGCAATTACTGCATGGCCCACTGGTCTTGTAACTACAGAATCTGCGCCTGCTGATGTTCTGTGATGATTTTGTCTTTCTCCAAATATATTCATTATAGAGATTTGTCTTCCATTAAAATCTCCTGGGTTTATTTCTGCTATAATTCTTAATGTTGCTGTTGTTAATCCAACATATTCTCTACAAATTGCGTCTGGACAAGTTCCATCAAAGAATTCACTTAAATTTGGGACATCGTTTGGGTTGCCATATGTTGCTTCTTCTAAACTATCTCTACTTGCATGTGAAGTTCTTGCATTATCATATGGTACTGTTCCTCTCCAAGACATAGAATCTAATCTTGCAACAGCTTGGCTAAAGGGTAAACTATCTGTTAGTGCTTGATTAAATAATTCCACCCCTCGAGTTATATAGCCCCTTAAATTTGGATAGTCATAAACTACGGTTGAACCCCTTGGAAATTGTCTTGTACCATATGTTAATTGGATTGTATCTGGTGGTGTGTTTGTTATTAATGAATCAAGTTCTGCAGCACTTATTGAGTTTGTTTGTCTTCCATCTGGGTCATTGTTATTTATTGGATCATTGTAAACATAGGAGTAAGGACTATCTTTTTCAATTGGGTCTGCAGATGTAAATTTTCCCAAATCAGAATTATAATATCTTGCTTCAAAATAATATAAGTCTTGATCAAGTTCTTTTCCTGTGAATGAGAATCTTTCTTCTGATTTAATTTCTTGACCAAATGGGAGTGTTTTTGAATTAATATCTGAGCCTAAACGATCTTGGTAATGATAAGTTAGTTCCTCATTTCTTGTAGCTATTAGTTTAGAACCTGCATAGAAGTAAGTGGTAGTGGTGTTTGTTGCTTTTTCTTCAGTTGTGGTTATGTTTTCTTCTGTTACATTGAAAAGATCTGTTATCCCCCTGCCAGTTATATTTAGGAGGGAGCTGTTTATAGTGACATTTGTATCGTTAATTGTAACATTTATTGTAAGGTTTGTGTTATTTATTGGAAGAGTTACATTGAGAGTATCATTTATGGTTATGTTTGTGTTATTTATTGGGGATGTTATATTAATAGTGTCATTTATTGGTAATGTTATATTTGTCTCATTTATTGGAAAAGTTATGTTAATAGTATCATTTATTGGTAATGTTATATTTGTGTAGTTTACTGGTATTCTTATGGGCTTTTTATCAATTGGGAGCCTCTTTTCTATTGAACTATCTATCTGGGTGGCAGTTACTGTTGAAATTAGTAATAGGATTACCAGCAAGGTTAGATAATGCTTCATAAAAGGGGTAATTTCTTTAATTTTTTAAGGCTTTTTAATCTAGATTTTTTTACTACCTACCAATAATAAAGAACCGAAACCTTTATAAATGTTTATTGTAAACCAAATTCGTGAAACAAAAATGATTATGAATGACACATTTTTAAAACAACTCAGATCATCTTTCGATCTTAACGAGTATGAGGCTAAGATTTGGATGGCTTTGTTATCAAAAGGCGTTGCTACTGCAGGTGAACTTGCAGATATTAGCGGGGTTCCAAGATCAAGAAGTTATGATGTTCTAGAATCTCTTGAAAAGAACGGATTTATATTGATGAAATTGGGTAAACCAATCAAATATATTGCTGTTGAACCTGAAGAGGTTATATCAAGGGTTGAAAAATCTGTTTTAACTGATGCTAATTCAAAAGTTGAAATAATCAATAAATTAAAAGAAACAGACTTTTTTGATGAATTAAACCTATTATTTAAGAATGGAATCGAACATATTGATCCATCTACAATATCTGGCTCAATTAAAGGTAGGAGAAACCTTTATGATCAAATGGAGTCAATGTTAAAAACTGCTGAGAATTCTGTTGTAATTTCTACAACTGAAAAAGGACTTTCCCGTAAGGTTGATAGTTTAAGATATGTTCTTAAGAGATTATCTACTAATGGTGTTAAAGTTAGAATTGCAGCTAATTTGAGCAATGATTCTAAGGAAGTTGTTAAAGAGTTAAAAGGAATAGCTAATGTTAAAGATATAAAAGGAATTGATTCAAGATTTATTTTAGTTGATAATAAAGCTCTTTTGTTTATGTTGACTGATGATGAAACAGTGACTGATAAAAATGATGTTGGTGTTTGGGTGAATAGTCCATTCTTTGCAGGAACTTTATCAACATTATTTGAACAAGCTTGGAAAAAAGCGAAGTAAAAATGATTTTTTCAAATTATATTGAGAGGTTGGTTGATAGATTTATAAATACATATTCTCCTGGTGGTTTTGAAGCTAGCCCTTGTTTGTGGTCTCAAGAACCTGCTTATGTGCCTGTTACTGATAGAGATCCAGCTGTTAGAAATACCTTAGCAACAATTGCTTCTGAAAGGACAGGAAGGGAAGCAGAAATAATTTTTGGGTTAGATAAATGAGTGATCATGAAAATCCTTATGCTGGGGTTGATGTAAGTGAGTTTATTGGTCCTGTGTGTAGAAAGCAAAAAAGTGGGCACAATCCCCATTTTTATTATTTTTTGCCCAGTAATTCTGCTGGGGATATTGAAGCGTATCATGCTGCTTTAATGAATTCTGAGACAAATCCTATGTGGTATATGGATGTGTTGCCTGAGAACCTTCAAGAATAAAACCAGTAAATTTTTAAATAAGTCTTCTCTTTATTGTTTATATGAATGTTAAAGTTTTGGCAGAAGGTTTGCATCCGCTAGAGAGAAAAGTCTTGCCTTATCTTGATAAATGTAAAAGTTTAAAAGATGTTCAAAATAAATCTGGATTAAAAGAGATTGAAGTTTCTAGGGCTTTACAGTGGTTTGAGAACAAGGGTGTTGTTGAAGTTAAAAAACATAATTTTGAAGTGGTCGAATTGGGTAGCAATGGCAAGAAGTATTTAATGGATGGCTTGCCTGAAAAACAATTTTTGAAAGCTATTGAAAAAGAACCACTAAGTTTAGAAGAAGTTGCTGCGAAAACTGGATTAAGTAGGCAAGAAGTTAATATTTCCTTGGGGACTTTGAAGAGAAATTCTGCAGTTATTTTGGGAAAGAAATTAAAGATAACTCCTACGGGTAAAAAGTTTTTACATTCTGAATTACCAGAAGAAGAATTTTTTAAGAAATTGCCTTTAGAAATGGGTAAGGTTCATGATAAAAAATTATTAAAAGATTTGTTAAAAAGAAAAGAGTTGGTTAATATTTCTATTGCTAAAGAGAGGTTTTTTACTTTAACTTCGTTGGGTAGAAGATTAAGTAAAACAAAACTTACTAAGGGGATGGTAGATAGTTTAACTCCTGCTATGCTAAGAAATGGGACTTGGAAAGGTAAGAAGTTTAGGAGATTTGATGTTGAGATTAATGTTCCAAAAATTTATCCTGGAAAGAGACATTTTGTTAATGAAGCTAAGAGCCATGCTAAACAAGTGTGGTTGGATATGGGCTTCAAAGAAATGAGGGGGGAAATTATTAATAGTAGTTTCTGGAATTTTGATGCTTTATTTGTTCCACAAGACCATCCTGCTAGAGAAATGCAAGATACTTTTTTCTTAAAAGGAGAATCTAAACTAAAAGACAAAAAACTTGTTGAAAAGGTTAGAAAAGAGCATGAGAAAAATTGGAAATATAATTGGAGTGAAGAAATTGCTAAGAAGCCTGTTTTGAGAACTCACACTACTGTTTTATCTGCTAAAATTCTAGCTAAATTAAAAGAAGAAGATTTGCCTGTTAAATATTTTAGTATTGGTAGGAATTATAGAAACGAAGCTGTTGATTGGAGTCATTTATTTGAGTTTAATCAAGCTGAAGGGATTATTGTGGATCCCAATGCTAATTTTAAACAATTGCTTGGCAATCTAAAACAATTCTTTAAGGGAATGGGTTATGATAAAGTTAGATTTAGACCTGCTTACTTCCCATATACTGAACCTTCTGTAGAAGTTGATGTTTATCTTGAAGAGAAGAAGACTTGGATTGAATTGGGTGGTGCTGGAATTTTTAGGCCTGAGATGGTTGTTCCATTGCTTGGAAAAGATATTCCTGTATTGGCTTGGGGTCTTGGACTTGGTAGGATTATAACACAATATTATGATATTAAAGATCTTAGGGATTTTTATAAGAATGATATAAAACAACTGAGGGGGATGAAAGCTTTAATCTAAAATGCCAACAATAACACTAGATAAAAAGGATTTATTGGAATTGATGGGAAAGAAAATATCTGATGATAAACTTAAAGATAGAATTTCTATGATTGGAACTGATCTCGAACATATTAATGGTAATGAAATTGTTGTTGAAGTTTTCCCTGATCGTCCTGATATGTTAAGTGCTGAAGGGTTTGCCCGTGCTTTGTCTAGTTTTGTTGGGGTTAGAAAAGGTTTGAGGAATTATAATGTTAAAAAATCTAATTTTGTTGCTAAAGTTGATAAGAAAGTAGAGAAAGTCCGCCCTTACATGGTTTGTGCGGTTGTTAAAAATGTTAAGTTGACAGATGCTGCTGTGCAATCTCTTATGCAAGTTCAAGAAAAGATGCATAAAACGTTTGGAAGAGATCGTAAGAAGTTATCTATTGGTGTTTATGACTTTGATACAATTAAGTTTCCTTTAACTTATACTACTAAACCTAAGGGATTTAAATTTGTTCCTTTGGAAATGTCTTCGGAGATATCTTTGAGACAAATCTTGGAGAAGCATCCAAAGGGTGTTGATTATGCTCATTTATTGGATGGATTTAGTGAATATCCAATTTGGATTGATTCTAGTGAACAAGTTTTGAGCATGCCTCCAATAATTAATTCTGAAGAAACTAAAGTTGGAGATAAAACTAAGAATTTGTTTGTGGATGTTACTGGATTAGATAAAAATGCTTGTGAACAAGCTTTGAATATGATTGTTACTAGTTTGGCTGATCGAGGGGGACAAATTTATTCTGTTGATGTTGGTGGAAAAACTTATCCTGATTTAAGTGCTAGAAAGATTAAAGTTGATTTAAAATATGTTAATAGAGTTTTGGGATTGGAGTTAAGTGAATCTAAAGTTAAAAGTCTTTTATTAATGATGGGTTATGATTATTCTAATAAAACTGCTTTGGTTCCATGTTATCGGTCAGATGTTTTGGGTGAGATAGATGTTGTTGAAGATATTGCAATTGCTTATGGTTATGAAAACTTTGAAGAAGAGTTAAGTGATTTTGGTTGTGTTGCTTCTGAAGATAAATTTGAGAAGTTTAAGGAAAAGGTTTGTAATATTATGGTTGGTTTTGGATTTTTAGAAACCAATACTTATAATTTAGCTAAGAAAGATGACCAAACGAAAAATATGAATATTAAGATGGGTTTGGTTGAAATTGAGAATGCTTTAAATGAAGAGTATAATGTTCTGCGTAAATGGATGATCCCTTCTCTTTTGGATGTTTTGAAATCTAATAGGCATTATGAAGTTCCTCAGAAGATATTTGAGGCTGGAACAGTATTCACACCTAAGGAAAAAGTTCGTCTTGGTTTGTTATTAACCCATGCTAGTGCAGATTATACTGAAGTTAGACAAATTTTAGATGCTTTGTTTAATTCTCTGGGAATTGAAGGAGAGTATAAATCTACTGTCCATGATTCTTTTATCCCTGGAAGAATTGCTAGGGTTTCTGTTAAGGGGAGAGATGTTGCTTATGTTGGAGAGGTCCATCCAGAAGTTTTGAATAATTTTGAATTAGAGAATCCAGTTGTTGGGTTTGAATTAAATTTGTCAGAATTATTTGAGTTAATTTAATTTCTTTGAAGCTACTTTCCATATTAGTTCGAATTGTTTTTTGTATGTGCTTGCCACTTGTTTGTTATTGATTATTGTTAGATAATTTGGTGTTCCCAAAATTAATGTTGCAACTTTATCAGAATATATTATTTGAGCAGTATTTCCAATATATTTTTCTTCTAGCTGTTTGTATTTTAGATTTGGATTTTTTAGTTTTTTTGCTCCTTTTTTTATTATTATTTTTTCTTTGATTTTTTTCTTTTTGATGGTGTTTAGATATTGTTTTAGGTAAATTGGTTCTACTTCTGTTATCAATATGTTTTCATCTACTCCTAATAAATATGCTTCTTCGTTTGTTTTTAACGATGAAATCATGTCTTTTAATAAGGTTCTAAATACACGTTTTCCCTTATGTAATTCTACTGTTGTTTCTTCTTTTATTGTTTCTGATAATTTTATTAGATTTGGAGCTATTTTTTTTATGTTTTCAAGCTTTAATTTTTGTAATTCTATTAGGTTATTTGGGGATGTTGCTTGGAACTGTTTCTTATTGTCTTTTTGTATGGTATTTACTATTTCTTTTTCTTGCATTCTTTCTAACGCATCGTAGATATATCCCCTGTGTAAGCCTAATTTTTGGGATATTTCGGAAGGATTCATCATTCCTTGTTTCAGAAGTAATAAGTAGATGTTTACTTCATTTTCTGTTAATCCCAATTCCTTTAATTCTTGTTTGTACATAGGTTTGTTTTTGTTTACTTATTTATATAGTTTTCGTCTTTTTAAGTGCGACAAAGTTTTAAGTACACATTAGTTACTACTATTATATAACAAAAAGAGGTCGTTACTCCGGACCCTAAAGGAGTAGGAGGATGAAAAATGGAAGACGAATTCAAAACAGAAGTTTATGATAAATTATCTGACGAACTGAGAGAAAGATATCCTACAGGGGATGATATTGATCCTAGAAGAGTTTTCCCATATCGGGTAACGGATATCGGAGAAGATGTAAGAACATTAGCAGATACCTACGCAATGATTGCTATTTCAGAAGGGGATATGCGAGGAAAAGTTGGAGATTATTATCTAGGACACAAAAAAACATTCTTTAAATATCCAACTTCAGAAGAACTAGGGGGACATTTTACCCAGGAAGAAATAGATTTTTCTGAAGCCGCGTATAGTTTCCACTTCGGATGGGATAAAAGATTCGATGCGATGGATCAAAAAGAGAAATTAGAAGAACTTTGTAGAAGGAAAGAAGTCGCAGAAAGAACATTAACAGATGCTCTTGATGATATATGTCACAAATTACAAGGAGATAAATCAGCTGTTAAACTTTTTTTAGATTATTCAATAAGAGAATATATTGAGTATAAAGAGAGTTTAGACATAGAAGAAGAAAGAATTGCGCATAGAAGCCGATTTAAAGATACTGAAGATCCTGAATTAATTTCAAAATTCGAAGAATTTGCTGAAGAGGGTGTGAGACATGATTTCAGATATTTAGAACAAGGCCCTAGAGAGAAATTAGACCAAGCTCTTGAGTTTGCTCACGCATACATAAGAGAAGGTATAATCCCAAAAGAAGATCTGATAGGCAAGTCACATAGATTATGGGTGGAAGCACAGGAGGATGAATAAAATGACAGAAAAATTAACTCTTGATAATTGGGCGAAAGAAGACGAAGCAATGCGAATTGCAAGACATCCGGATGTTGAATGGAGAAGCAAACTATCATCTGGATATGGGGATAAAATTATTTATCAGGGAAAATCGAATACGCATGAGTTTACTTTGTGGTACCCTGTTGTTGCTCCGGTGATATCTAATTTGGTGGTATATGATTGCCAAGATGAGGGAAAACTATTCAGGCCAGAGAGCAGGTATTTACTTGGTGAGTTCGATGCGACTGAATTAGTTAGAAGTATAGAAAAGGGTATTGAAGAGAAATTAAAAAATTTACAGTTTTTTAGAGATATGCCTGCTTCACCAAGCGAATATTAAGGTTTTGGGATGGACATTCGCTAAAAAGTTATTGAAGAGTTAATTCTTCATTTCCACAAATATTCTTTTAAATCTATTTTATTATTTTTTATTTCAATTCCTTCTTTTTTTAGAAGTTTTATTTTGTTTTTTGTTCCAGATGCGAATCCACCAACGTTTCCGTTTGAGTTAATTACCCTATGGCATGGGACTGTTGGTGCATTTGGGTTTTTGTTTAATGCTGTTCCGACTGCCCTGTAAGCTTTAGAATTTAATGCGTGAGCAATCTCGCGATATGTGCTTACATGTCCACATGGAATTAATTTTGTTACGTGGTAGACCTGCTCACCAAAATTCGTACTAAGATCGGTGTTTTTAAATTCTTTAGACATATTTGCTATTAATTGTTTTATTTTAGGAGTATTTTTTCTTTCAATAGTAATTCCTTTAATTGTTTTTAAAAATTTGAAGTTACTTAGTTTATCTGAGATTGTGATATTTGTTCCACCGCTTTTTAGCCTATTTATTTGATATCTTATATCAAATTCTTTTAAAAGTTCTTTATATAAATTTAGTAACTTTTCATCTGAGTTTGAAAAATCTGTTCTTATATTTTTATTACTTATTCTTATACACCCTTCGGCATCCCATAAACCTTTAATTAACCAATTATATTCCTTTTTTGAGAAGAATTTTAGACAATATTCTGGGGAATTTTTGAATTGTTTAAGAAAGAGCCAAGCATCTCTGAATCCTATTTGAGTATTATATGTCTCTTGGTATTTTGAGATGTTACCGCCCGGGAATTTTTTTATTCCCCCTTTTATTATAGAAATATTTGGTTTGGAGTTAGACCATTTTTTAAATTTATTCGAAAAATATTCCATGAGCTCTTTATCTTTTGTTGCATAAATTATTACATAGGATGTTCTTTCTTTAGATTTTTGATATCTGAAGCTTCCATCCCCCAGCAATATTCCTATTATATAGGCTAGTTCTTTTGATGGTTGGTGGGCTTTTTTTGGAAGTTGTTTCGCATATTCTCTAATTTCCATACCTGCTGCTTTCTTAGCTTTATTTAAATTTCCAAAATGTCTTTGGCAAGCAGATCTAAGTGGAATTGGTGTTTCTCTTAAGGAGGGAGATTTGCCTAACTTGTTTTTATGTTCTAAGAGCATTTTAATAACTTTTTGTTTGTTTAATCTATTTTCCCCATTCCATCGTTCTTTTTTAAGATCTAATTCAAAACATTTCCAGTATATGCTTCCAGTACTCCTTTTGAGTTTTTCACTTATTTTTTGATAAGGTAATTTATTGTAGTTCTTCTTTAGAAAATCTATTTCTTTTTTATCCCATTTCTTCATATGTTTTAGAAGTCTTTTAAGTATTTAAATATTTATATTATTTGTAAGTAGAAACTTTTCCTTTTGGAATCTTTTTACAGGTTTCGTAAACTTTTTTACTAAAATTAATCGGGTTCTTCGGTTTCATCATCATTTTTATGGAAAACTCCAGCTACCTTTTCTTTTAGGGACATAGATGCTCTTTTTTCTGCTTCTGTTTTACTTTTCTCTTTTTCTAACATTGCTTCAATATCCGTATTTATAGCTGTTAGTTCTTCTTTAAGGGACCTATAAACTTCTTGACATAATCTTGGATATTCTCCTTCTGCTGGACAGATGTATTGTGCGGATTGTACTCCTTCGTTGAATATACAAGGAAAATAACCAGTTATATCTTGGCCAGGAGCAACTCCCTCTAGATCCTTAAAATCTCCACAAGGGAACTTTTGTTCAACTTTCATTATGTTTTTTTAGAATAACATAACTTTTAAAAGACTATTTATTTTAAACTAACTATGAAATATGATCTAGAGTTGGATGACTTGGCAAAACTGATTAAGAAAGAAAAAGCTAAATTAGTTTGTTTACAATTGCCAGATGGATTAAAGCCTGAAGCAACTAAAATTGTTAAGGAGTTAAAGAGCAGAGTTAATTGTGATTTTGTTATCTGGTCTGGTTCTTGTTGGGGTGCGTGTGATACTCCATTAGGTTTAAAAGATTTGAAATTTGATTTGTTAGTTCAATTTGGACATTCTGCTTGGCCGTTCTATTAAACTAAAGTTTTATATATTACTTTTCTCTTTTTTATTATATGGAAAGGAGGTATGTTGGAGTTATTTTAGCTGTTGTATTATTTCTTATTGTGTCCTCTCTAGAGTTTTATACTGAACCTCGATTGGCTCCTGATTGCGGAGAGTGTACTCCTTGGGTTGCTAGGGGATGTGGAGGTTCTTTTTGTGATGAGCATTCGGTGTCTTATACTCGTAACTGTGCGCAAGAATATGATCCTCGCGTAGAGTTTATAAACCCCATTCCAGCAGGCCCTAGACTTAGTATTGTTCCAGATGGATGCAACCACAAATGTGAATATCTTCCTGATACGTGTAATGCCTTACCTATAATTTCTGATCCAGATCCTGTTAATGGGATTGGAGATCAATCAACTAGTGGGGTTATTTTAAGTTGGGATTCTAATGATGGGGATGGAGATGTTGTAATCTATGATGTTTATTTTGGAGAGAGCTTAGCTTTAGTTTCTTCTAATCAAACTGAAAAAACTTATGATGTAGGAGTATTAAATCAAGGAACAACATATTTTTGGCAAATTGTTGCTAAAGATTGGTATTGGGGGGCCCAGATTGGAGAAACTACTGGATCTATTTGGAATTTTACTACAGGAGTCTTGAATGATCCACCAACTATACAATTAATTGCTCCTTCTTTTGGTTCATTAGATAATCCTTTAACTCTTGATTTGACTTGGAGTGGTTTGGATGCTGATGATGATGCTCTGACTTATGATGTTTATTTTGGAACTTCTCCTGATCCTGCTTTTAATATTACAACTTTGAATAATTATACAGAATTTTCCAATCTTGATTATGGTACTACTTATTATTGGAAAGTTAATGTTAGTGATGGTTTGAGTAGCGATATGGGTGGAATTTGGGATTTTACTACTGGGGCTTTTAATAATCTGCCTACAATACAATTACTTACCCCTATTAATAATTCTGAAGATACACCCTTAACACTTAACCTAACCTGGAGGGGGACAGATTTAGATGGGGATGATTTGAATTACACAGTTTACTTTGATGATGAAACTAATCCAATATTCTTTACTTCAACTACAGATAATTTTACTAAACTTATTGATTTAGATGATGATACAAGTTATTACTGGAAGATTGATGTAACTGATGGAAAAGATACAATTTCTAGTGAAAAATTTATTTTTACTACAGAAGAACAAGATGATATTTATGTTTCTAATCCATCTGGAAGTAGTTCTAGTAATAGGGATGATGAATGTGTTTCTGGTTGTTTTTCTTCTTGGATAGGTGATGAAGAATGTGATACCATTTGTAATGTTGCTGAATGTGATTTTGATGGCGGGGACTGTGAGGAAGAAGGGTACATATTATTTGATATTAAAGTTTTCTTAAAAGATGAATATCCAAAAGTTTTACCTGGTAGTGATGTTACTTCAGATATTGTTCTGTATAACTTTGGTACAATAAGGCCAGTTGATGTGTATTTGGAGTGTGCTATAGAAGATTTAAGTGAAGATAGAAATAAATTAGACTTTTTTACTGAAACATTGGCAGTTGCAGTTCAGACCTCAATTGATCGTAATTTAAGGGTTCCAGAAGGAACTGCTCCCGGAAGGTATATCTACAACTGTTATATGACTTATGATGTAGATCAACAGCCAATTTATTCTGGGGATTTGTTTGAGGTTATTGGTCCTGTTGAAACACCAGAAGAGCGGGCAGTTGGTATTGATTATACTATTATAATCTACGAGTTTGTTTTAGCTAATTGGATATGGTTTGTGATTGGATTAGCATTGTTACTGGTAATAATATTTATCATAGTTCTTGTTAAAAAACGTAAGAAGAAGAAATTTGTTGAACCAGTTGGAAAGGGGCCCATTCCTTCTAATAATTTATTTGGTGAGGATCTTTTTGCTTGGATTAAGAGATTTTTTATTAGAGTGTTTAGAAGTGGAGTTAGACAATAATCTTTATAAATCATTAACCTCTCTTTTTCTTATTATATTAGTGAGGTGATTTAATGGAGACTGTAGAGATAAAGATTCCAAAACAATTGTTGGCGAGTGTCAAGGCAGTTGTTGAAAAAACGAGGTTGTTTGCTGATGAAGAAGATTTTATTTCGCAAGCGATTATAAAACAGATATCTAAATACAAATAGGAGTGTAAAAAATGACTGAAGAAAAAATGAGTAAGGAAGAGTTGATTGGGTTCCATAAAGGGGCTTTGAATACCTTAGGAAATGAAAGAAATGAATTAGCTAAAATGGTTAGTGTTGTTGATCAATTAATTCAGGCTCACATGAAGGGTTTGAAGGATCTTGGTATTGATTTGGAAGCTGAGGCTAAAAAAGTTCAAAAAGCAGAATTAGATGAAAGAGTAGCTTAATTCTTTTTATTTTTTTATTCTGGGTCTGGGACTTCTCTTGGCATTAAACCTCTAACTGCTGGGGTGGTGTAATGAACTAGTGTTATTATTATGTATGCTGCTATAAATATCCCTACAAATGCTGCTAAAGTAACATAATCTAGTGGGATGTCCCCATAAACAAATAATATTGCTAAAAATGCTACAAAACTTATTGGGAATTTAGATGATACTGCAAATGCCCAGGATTCTGGTAATGCGTGGAAATAATCTAACAGGGTAAGTATTAATCCAACTAAGAGTAATGTTATTACTGTTCCTGCGCGGATTGGATCTGTCCATAAATCATTCACCACAATGTGTTTTACTAGGTTTGCAGAAATAAATATTAAAATTAATGAATTTCCAAATGCAGTGTTCCATCCAAGCTCTTCTTTTCTATACCTTCCAAAGTAAGCTTCCATTAAGACTAGTGTTAAAACTAATGGTGCTAAGATCCACAAAACATCTTCACTAAGAATATGATTTAAAATGAAAACTGCCCTATCTAAGGATTGGGTTAAAAATATTACAAATATTGACAAATCCATAATCATCCCTTAAATTTGCTATTTAAATAATTTACTAGTCGATAGTTTTTTAAAACTCATTTATCTTATTTATGATATGAAAAAGAGGATAGTTTTGTTAGTTCTAATAGTTATTACTAGTTTGATCCTTTTTGTTGTTGAATGGGATAGTTTAACAGAAAAAAAAGTTGATACCGTTTTAAAGGCCCCGGATTCTCTTTCATTAGATTCTTCTCAGAGAAGTATAGATTTTGATTTTGAAGAGATGTTTGATCAGGGGGAAGCACAATATGTTGAAGTTGTAAATGGAGAATTAGTTTTACAGGAAGAGGTTCGAGGAGTTTATTTTCCTTCTGGAAGTTGGGAGTCTCCAATTTTTGATACACAAAATGAATATGTTTTTTGGGATTGGGTTTCTGGTGAAGCAGATTTCCAAGGTATGCAAGAAAATTTAGTGCATGATGGAGATTTTGAAGATCCACAATGCACATATCCTTTTGGGGGGATTCAATGGCCCGTTTCTTGTGGGTATTATCCTTACCACCTTACCCCCCCTTATTCGGATTGTACCACATCTAGTATTGGGAACTGTTCTATGCAGTTTTATTTTAATGATTCTAGTTTATATAGCAATGGCCAACTTCGTTTGCAAAATGGTGGGGCGGTTCCACAGAATAGTTATTGGTTTGGGGTTGATGAAAATAAATTATTGCACTCTGTTTTTGATTTGAAATATGATGGTGAAGATTCTGGAATAGAATTTTGGTATACTTTGAGTACAACTCCAAATTTTGATGGAAGTGTATATAATGGAAATGTTCTTTCTTTTACAAGTCCAATAAATAATTTTGAAGAACAATATGTGGTTACTAATTTTTCTCAATATAATTCTACTGACCAACCAAACTATGTTAACTATTGGTTATTTGAGTACTTTTCTAATGATGATTATGAGAACACTGCGTGGTTAGATAATGTTAGAATTTTCCAAGATTCTCCAGTTTCATATCAGGTGCGTACTTCTGCAAATGGAATAAATTGGACTGGTTGGGCAGACGAAAGATACTTTGTTGCTGATAGAACTGCTCCTGGGGGACAGACTAATCGATATATACAGTTTAAGATCAATATAAAAACTACAGATACAAGCAAAACCCCAAAATTGAGTTCTCTTAAACTTGACTATTCTAAATCTTTTGAATTTAAGATTCCTTGGTATTATGAAGGGGCATCTGTTTTTGATCCTATTCTTGAACCAGTTGGTACCCATGGGTTTGTTGAAGCTAATGAAGAAGGGAATTTAGAATTTGAAGATGGGACTCCTGCCAGATTTTGGGCAGCACAATTGAATGGTTATGATAATGCATATTCACAATGGACAGAAGAAAATAGTGTTAGTTTGTGTAAGAAAATGAGGCAGATGGGATTTAATATGATTAAAACTGATATGTATGATAATACTTCTGGTACTTATCAAGGTCCCATTTGGGAAGGGTTTGATAATTTATTAAATGCTTGTAGGGATGAAGGAATATATTTTTATATTCAGCTTAATGGGGTTTATCCCTATTCAGACGAACAATATTTAGAGGGAAATTGGTGGAGATTTAAGACTCATATTGATAACTTTATGAATCACACAAGTAATAAAACTGGGATTGCCTACAAAGATGATCCTCAAATAGTTTTTGCTCAGTTACTTAATGAACAAACTTTGCATAGTTTATGGAGGAGTAATTCTAAATTAATATATTTGGATAATGGTACTTTGGTTGAAACTTCTGAGGGGTATACTTCTGCATATGGTGGTCAGTTAAATGATTCTTGGAGAGAATATCTTTCTGGAAGGTATGCAAGCTTTTCAGAATTATCTAGTGCTTGGGATGATGGGACTGGCGATGCATTTTACGCACAAGAATCTGGTGTTGATTATCCAAATCAAGTTGAAAGAGTTCGTTTTGAAAATTGGCAAACTTTTTCAGATACTAGAATGCGAGACACATCTGATTTTTATTCCCATATCCAAAATATATTTTATACTGAAATGGAGAACTATTTGAGAGATGATCTGGAATCTCATGCTTTGGTTATTGATAACAATCATTACTATGGTCTTTCAGAGTTACAAGCTAGGGTAGGGAGCGATGTTATAGATCAACACTCTTATTATGGTGGACCTTTGAATTATCTTGAATTTGGGGAGGTTTTGGCACAAATTCCAGAATCAAAAAATCCATCTAAAAATATTATAACATATGTGGCTTATGATGATATTCAAGGGTATCCCATGACTGTATCTGAATCAAATCACTATGTTCCAAATCTTTATGCTATTGAACTTCCTTTGTTTATTAGTTCTTATTTTTCCTACCAGGATTGGGATCAATGGACTTATTTTAAGTTGGTTCCTGTGAATTATATTAACCCTTCTCGGCCACAAGTTCCTGAAGCATTGAATTCTTGGCATGATCCTGGGAGAATGGCTTTGATGCCAACTGCTTCTAAAATGTTTACCGAAGGATATATCTCCCCAGGACAAGAAATTATTGAGTTAGCTCACACATGGAATACTACGCATGATTATAAGTATAATGGCCGGGGCTACAATTTTAATGTTCCTGGATTGAGTAATGATTTCGTGTTTACAAACAGGGTGCAACGTGTTGATTTTAATGCTAGTAGGGATAAAACTGGGGAAGAATATTATAGTGAATTTGATTTGCAAACTCCTTCTAGTCCTTATGTTTCTGATACTGGGGAATTGGTGATGGATTCTGATTTTGGATATTTTACATTTAACACTCCAAAAGCACAAGGATTCGTGGGTATAACTCAAGAAGATGTAGTTGTGCTGGATGAATTTTCTGTGATGGTTGAACCTAAGGGGAATAATTTTTCTGCAATATCACTTATTCCTTTGGATGATATTCCTATTTTAGACTCTAGACATTTATTGCTTTCTGCAGCTGGAAGAACTGAAAGCAGCACGGTTAAGTGGACTGCGGATAAAAGGGGTTATGATAACCATGAGTATTTCTGGGATATTGATCATTTTGGTGAGGAACCTGTTCTTGTTGAGGGTATTACGAGTAGAATAAAGATTAGATCAACTGCAGATTCTGCTAATATATATGTTTTGAACTCATCTGGAGTTAGAACCAACAAAACCATTTCTTCTTCTAAGGAAGATGGATGGTTTGTTTTTGATATCTCTGATATGTATGAAACCCTTTGGTATGAAATTATATTTAGCACTACTACAAACAATGGGGATGATGGGGACGATGATGGAAACCATCCTCATGGAACGATTCCTTATTGTGGAGATAGTATTTGTGGTTCTGGAGAATCTTGCGAAAACTGTACTTTTGATTGTGGGGTCTGTTTATTTGATGAAGAATTTTTTGAACTTAGTGGATCTGTGATAGATATCTCTTCTAGTGTTGTTGAAGTTATTACACTTGGGGGGGATTATAAGGTGGTTATAAACGGCTTTTCTGAAGACTTGATAATTTACCATGTTAATGCAGAAAGCGTTAAGATGCGGGTTAATGGTGTGGAGTATACTGTTGATTTAGATACAAGTAAGGAGATAAATGTTGGGGGATATAGTGTTTATGCCAGTTATTTGGAGAATGAGTTGGGCAGGGCAAAACTTTCATTTAGAAATCAGTGGGTGAACTCAACTAGTAGTTTTAGTGTTTATTCTATTGGTTATCTGATTATTTATGCTTTGGTAGTTTTGGTAGTTTTTTTCTTTATGGTAAGGAGAAACAAAAACTAATTATTACACCAAGGACATTTATCTGGGTTTTTTTCTTGTCTTTTTTTTAATTCTTTGAAAATGTCTATCATTATTTTTGCTTTTAGTTGTTCTTCATCTAGTTCTTCCAGGGTTTTTTCATAATCATAATCTTTTGGTAATGGGATTTTCATAATTTATTGTTGTTCTTTTAGTATTTAATTATTGTTGCGTTTAAAGAAATATTTATATATGACTATTTGATTATATTAGTATATGAAAAAAGTGGTGATAGTGTTAGCTTTTTTGCTTGTTATCTCTTTAGTTTCTGCTAAGGATATTGGTATCAAGGAATTATTTGATGTTGAAGATGAAGCCCCTTTTGTTGAAAACTTTGTAGGGGGAATTACAACTTACTTTTATGCGGGTTCTAACTTACTTGCTTCTATGCATGATTCTGAAATAAATTATTATTATCAAGACAGGTTGGGCTCAGATGTTGGGTCAAAACAATTGCCCTTTGGTCAAGAAATATATTCTAATAATATGTTTTCTTTTACTGGCAAGGAATTAGATTCTGATTTATATTATTTTGGTGCAAGGTATTATGATCCTAATTTGGGTATTTTTACTTCTGTTGATCCTGTTAAAAATAATGCTGCTTATTCTTATGTTAATAATAATCCAATGAATTTTGTTGATCCCTATGGATTGTCTCCTGTGCTTTGGACTTGGACTGCCCCTACCGCTGGTAGTGATCCTGTGGAATATAATGTTAGAGTTAAGATGCGAGACCCTCAAAGCGGGGCATGGAGTGGGGCAATAGAGTTTCCATTACTTGATACTAGCGGAGAGATAGTGTTCTCAGGAGGACATCCTGTTGTTCCTGATGTGGATACGCTTAATGGGCAGTTTAGTATTGATATTCCAGATGAGTTTGATTATATGGTCTCTGTAACTGCTTGTGATTCTCAAGAAAGGTGTGGGATTGATAGTATTTGGTCAAAAGCCCTTTATGAACAAGCTGGATCTAATGTTCCAGGTCCTAGTGGGGATTATGATTTTGATGTTGATGCTGAGCAAGACCTAATAACTCTATCTGGGGAGCCACTTCCTGAAGAACCTCTTTCTGAAGGATTTTTCTTAAACACACAACCAAATCGTCCAAATCCTTTTGGGGAGAGCACTAAAATTAAATATAATGTTCCTGAAGATGGACAAATCTTTAGGATGGGGATCTATGATTTAAGGGGCAGACTTGTTTCTGATTTATCTTTTAATAATGAACCTGGTGAACATGAGGTTGTCTGGAACTCTAGGGATTCCTCTGGTCAGAGGGTTTCTTCTGGAACTTA
>Ga0233437_1002016_pt1 | contig 33118 bp, 48 predicted proteins | sample SI_122_August201_FD_182714 | JGI IMG/M metagenome (GOLD analysis project Ga0233437, IMG submission 182714) | Seawater microbial communities from Saanich Inlet, British Columbia, Canada - SI_122_August2016_200_MG | ecosystem: Environmental > Aquatic > Marine > Inlet | place: Canada: British... | reverse complement strand
CCTTGAGGCGTTCATCCGTAAGGAGATGAATCTGCCGACGATGTCCCCGGACGCGAACCCTCGGCCCGTGGTGGTTCAGAGCCCGACGGATGACGATGACCCCGAGGCGTCGGACCATCCGTGGGCGCCGGAGCGGACGTTCGCGGTGACGGGTGTCAACGAACACGGGGCGGAAGTCCGTGAGACCGTGACCATCGGTGGGCGGTCTCGGATCGGGGACGCGCGCCTAGCGGCCGAGTTCTCCAACGACCCCACGCGGGACGGCTCCGGGTTCTGGCGAGCCCTGACCGACCGTGAACGCCAGTTCGGCTTCGCGGCCATAAACCGAGGATGGGACGGGTTCGTCACGGCCCTAGAGACCACCATCCTCATGGAGACGGACAAGGCGGTCACATCGCTCCTAGGCCGGATGCGCCGGGCCATGGAACAGGCGAACATCTCCGACCTGATGGGCGCGGACTTTACGGCCGCCTTCGACTCCGCGCTCCGGTCTGCGTATCGCGAGATCGGGGAAGAGGCGGTAACGTGGGCGAACAAGATCATGGCGGAAGCGGCCGGTATTCCAGGCGTGGACATGACCGCGAAAGAGCGCGCGTGGCTCCGGTCCACCTGGGACCAGCAACTAGGCCGCTGGCGTCAGAACGTCCGCGAGGAACTGACCAGGAAGGTCCGACGCGACCCCGCGCTCCGGGATGAGATGGCGACCGGGACCGTCGGGACCACCACCATCAACCGTGTCCTCGGGGACGCTCGCGCGAACTATGCGCGGATCAAGCAGGGCCAACTGGTGGCCCAGGCGAAGGTGGCCGTGGGCGAAGCGATCCACGTCGGGTTCAACGCAACCCTGCGGGACGATCGCGTGACCCTGGTTCAACGCTCCGAGGTCCTGGACGCGAACACATGCCGCAACTGTCGGACCCTGGACGGCGAGGTGTTCACTAAGGAAGCCTGGCCGTCCGTGGCACCGCCCCACTCGTGTCTGGGCGGGTCGCTCTGTCGTGGCGTGGGAATCCCCATCCTGGACGATGAGACCCCGCAACCCGTCCCGACGCCGGTTGAGTCACTTCCGTCCCTGGAACAGACCAGAATGTCTGAGCGGTTCGGAGCAGGACAAGCGGCAGTCAATGACCTGGACGCCTACACCGAGGGGTATGACTGGGCCAGTGAGCAGATGGGAACGCGTTCCGTAGACCAGATCAGACAGGACACCGACGCAGAGGCGGAGAGGCGCGGATGGACTGCGAGAGGCGTGGGGTATCTCTTCTGGGAAGGCGTGGAGGACTGTCTCGCCGGAGGTCCTGCCTTCGCCCGAGAGGGGACATCACGATGATCCGCGAATACATCCCGGACCTGGCCGTCTACACAATGCAGACTCCGACCGGGTGGCTTGCGCACACTAGCACGTCCCCGCCGGTTTTCGTCCCGGACCCGGACCATACGTGGGAAGCGGTCCACCTAAGATCCGTCTCGGTCCCGGCGATCGCCTACGTGTCCATGCGGGCCGTGAGGACGCCAACGGGCTGGCTCGTGTCGGAAAGTGGCAACCTGGTCTACGTTGAGGACCCGGACGGGGCCTGGTTAGCAGAGGAAGGGGGAGCGGATGTCCGAAACTCTGACCACGGCGGAAGTGGCGCGGGAGATCCAACGAACGCCCCGGCGGGTTCGCCAGATGGCGCAGGAAGGACGGATACCGCTCAGATCTGAGTGGACGGATCAGGGCCCGCGCCTGGTGATCACTCGAGCCGCGTTGGACATCTGGAAGCGCGAAGAGTGGGAGCAGGACACCCGGCGATGGTGGGGAAGGGAACTCCCGACCTGACACGGAAGAGACCCCGGCGCACAGGTCCGGGGTCTCTTCGTGCCCGAATTCTTCCCTGGGGAAGTATCCCCTGATCCGTTGACATGCTCCCGCCCATGTATCACGCTGAATACAAGCTCGTGTCTGCGAATGGTGTCGCTCATGTTCTCCAGGCATGGGCGATACCTCTGCCGGGGACGATCCTCACCCGTTACGCCCGAGAGGGGACCCATGCCAGATCCCAACTTGCTCATCGCCGGTGGGCGTTCCAACGATCGAATAGACCTGCGCGAAGCACGCGCGGCGCTCCTGGCCGCCGAAGGCTCCCCGACGGAGTTCGCGGCCGAGGTCGAGATACTGCGCGAAGGGTCGTTCGACTTCGGCGGGTGGACCGAGAACATCATCAAAGTGGACGCCGACCTCATGGCGGCGTTCCAGGCGAACTACGCGGCCGGGGCGCGGGGGAAGAACGCGGACGGCTCCCCGGCGTCACTCCCCGTCGACATCGACCACGAGACGCGCGAGGCCGTGGGGTGGATAGACGGTCTCACGGTCGCGGACGGGAAGCTCATGGCCGCCGTGACCTGGAACGCGGCCGGGGTCAGGATGCTCCGGGACGATCAGTTCCGTCACATGAGCGTCATGTTCAACACCACCTACAAGGACCCCGAGGGGAAGACCTGGGGCGCGACTCTCTGGGGCGCGTCCGTCACGAACTATCCCAGGATCAAAGACATGGAAGCGGTCAAACTGGCCGCGAAACTCGCGGGCGGGTCTGAGACGCCTGACAACGCGGAACCAACAAGGGGGACCGACATGGACTCCAAGCTCATGGCGAAGGCGCTCGGACTTCCCGAGGACGCCACCGACGAACAGATCTTCGCGGCCGCGACGGCCGCCAATGCGGATGATCCGAACACTGACGGCGAACTGGTCGCGATGAAAGCGACCCTGGACGGGATGCGCGCCAGCGTCACGGCCCTAGAGACGAAGAACGCGGAACAGGCCGCCGAGATCCTGACGGCGAAGGCCGAGAAGGTCATCGACGCGCACAAGGCGGCCGGACGCCTGACGGACGGCCATCTCGTGCACGCCGACGGCAAGCCCAACGCGCTCGCGGCGCTCGCCACCAGTGACCCCGAGGCGTTCGACCTCGCGGTCGCGACCTTCCCGGTCACGGTGGACTTCAGCACGCGCGGTTCGTCCGCAGGCGGCGGCGAGGGCGGGGACGCCATGGCGACGTTCGAGGCCGCGATCGCGAAGGCCCAGGCGGACGGCGCTCCGACCTACCAGGCGGCCGTGGACATCGTGAAGGTCGCGGACCCGGCGCTGGTCGCGAAGGTCTACCACATCCCCGCAACCGGCTAAGCGACACCGAAGAAAGGGCCGCACATGCGAACGGTCATCAGGAACGACATCTCGGTCTGGACGGCGGAAAACGATCTGAGCGCGAAGCTGTATTACGCGGTTGAGTTCGGCGCGACCGCCGGGACGGTGGACGTGTGCGATGGGGCCACGGATCTCCCGCTTGGGGTTCTCCTGGACCCCGGCCAGGCCGCAGGGGACGCCGTTCGCGTGAGCGGCGCCGGAGACATCGCCATCGGTATCGCCGGTGGGGCGATCGCGGCGGGCGCAGTGGTAGGGACCACGGCGGCCGGGAAACTGGTCGCGAAGACAACTGACGAAGACTACATCCTCGGCGTCCTGATCGACGCGGCGGCGGCGGATGGGGACCAAGTTCGCTTCCTTCAGTCCGCAGTGGGGACGCAGGTCGCATCCGTGTAAACGGCGCCAGACGCCAGAAGGGGGACCATTATGGACCCGAGAATTGAGGCCGGTGGGTGGGAGATCCAGCCGGGGATGGTGATCGAACCGCTGACGGGTTCGGAACCCACGCTCTCACAGATCCACGTTGACAAGGCACTCCAGAACATGACCGTGGCCGCGATGGGTGAGGGCTTCCCGGCCCTGGGCCTGTTCGGCGAGGTCACGGTTGTCCACGAGTCGGACAATTATCACAAATACGACTTCGGCGACACGCGCCGGGCCGAGGCCGACGAGATCCCGGACGCCGGGGTTGCGTCGGAGATCGGATACGGGATCAGTCAGGGGACCTACGCCCTGGATGAGCGCGGTCTCAAGATCATGGTATCCGACCGGGTCATCCGCAACGCCGACTCTCCGCTTTCGCCGTTGCAGGACGGCGCGCGGATCGTGGCGAACCAACTGACCCGGAGCCGCGCGAAGGCCATAAGTGATTACGCCACCACCACGGGGAACTACACGAACTCCGAGACGCTGGCGGGCGCGGACCAGTGGTCGGATCAGAACAGCTCCCCGCTGGAAGCCATCCGCGCGAAGGCCGCAGACATAGAGGTCGATGTCGGACGTTGGCCCGAGACGTTCGCAATCGGCCGAACCACGATGCTCGACCTCATCAAGCATCAGGACATCCGGGACGTGATCGGGACCGGGAACGGGGCGCCCATCGCGGCCATGATGAATGCCCTGGCGGAGCAGATCATGGTCCGCGAGGTTATCGTGATGAGCGAGACCTACACCACGTCAAACCGTGGACAGACGGACGCGTTCGCGCGCATCTGGGGCGATGACGCGGCGCTTCTGGTGAAGGACCCGAACCCGACGCTGATGTCCGTTCAGTTCGGGTCGTGGATGATCCAGCGCGGTCAGAAGTTCGCGGTCAGGCGTTGGCGTTCCGAGGAACGGCGCGCGTGGGTCGTTGAGGTCCGTATCACCGACGGGATCGAACAGATCCACGCCGGGGCGGGGTATCTCTGGAAGGACACGAACTAGGTGGTCCCTGGCAGAGAGGAACCGACCATGAACGCTCCGACCGACACGCTATACGCGCGGCGCCCGTTCCGGTTCGATGGAGTCGAATACGCGGCCGGGGACCGTTTCTCACCGAACATGGCGGACCCGAAGGTCGCCAGGAAGGTGGACGGTCTCCAGCGGCGGCGCTTCGTGGACCTGTTTACGCGGTCGCGCAGGAAGGGGGCCGCCAATGTCTCGTGATCTGATCCGGCGTCCGACGGAGTTCCGCGAGGGTGTGTTCCTGGCTCACGCCACCACCACCCTCACCGGCGCGACCACGCTCACCGTGTCGTCCCCGATGATCCAGTTCCTAGATCCGGGTGGGGCAGACCGAACGGTCACGCTCCCGGCGGAATCAGTGTGCGACGGCCTGGCGATGCACTTCTACAACGCGGCCGACGCGGATGAGACCCTGACCATCAACGATGACGCGGCCGCCACGGTGGCCACGCTCGGGCGCGGTCAGGCGGCCACGTTGCGGTGTGACGGGACTTCCTGGATCGACTTCAGCGGCGGTGGCGAAGGCGGCCGCGCCGAGGTCAACAAGCAAACGCTGGCCGCGAACCTGACGCTCACGGCCGCGTCCGCATACTTCCAGATCCTAGACCCTGCGGCGGATCGGGACGTGACGCTCCCGGCCGTGGCGGCGTCCATCGGGATCGCCTACTCGATAACCAACGCGGCGAACGCGCTGGAGATCATCACGGTCAAGAACGCCGGGGCCACGGCACAGTTCGCCATCGGGCCGAACATGACCGGGGTCGTGGTGTCGGACGGTGTGGCGTGGCAATACAGCCTCACGGGCCGCGCCGAGGCGATCAACATCGAGACGCTGGCCGCCACGCGGGTCCTGACGCTGCTCGAGCCGCCCACGCACATCCTAGACCCAGGTGGCGCGGACAGAACCGTGACACTCCCGACCGAGGCGAGCGCCATCGGTATCCGGTTCACGGTCAAGAACTCGGCGGACGCAAACGAACTCCTGAACGTCTACGAAGACAGCGACACCACGATCCAGGCCACGCTAGGCGCGGGGATGATCGGGGAGTTCCTGTCCGACGGGACCGGGTGGCATGTGTTCATCCCAGGAGACACCCGTGGGGCCGTGAATATCGAGACCCTGTCGGCCACCCACGTCCTCGCGGCGACTTCGCCCAAGTTCCAGACACTCGACCCAGGCGGCGCGGCTCGGGACGTTACGCTCCCGGTGGCCGCGATCGCTCTGGCGGGACTGGAGTTCCGTATTGCCAACGCGGCCAACGCGGCCGAGGCCCTGACCGTGAAGGACGGGGCGTCCACCATCGTCGTGATTGACCAGGATGAGATCGGCGTCCTCTGGTGTGACGGCGTGACCTGGCAAGGCGGATCACTTCCCGAGGCGTAAACCAACGAGTCCATGAGGGGATCACCTATGGACGCAGACACGCAGAGAATCACGTCGCTCCTGGAAGACCTCACGGTATCCGTGGCCACGATGACGGAGAAGGTGAGCCACCTAGTAGACACATCGGCCGATCAAGAGGGACGCATACGGGCCCTTGAGATCGGTCGATACAAACTAGCGGGGATCACGGCGCTCGCGCAGTTGATAGTGGTCCCCATCGTCGTTGGCGTGGTCCTCATGTTGGTTAAGTCCTGATGTCTGGGCCGACCACCGTTGTCCTGGACCACGCGGACGCGGTTCTGCTTCGGGCCCTGATGCACGATTACTCGTGGCCGGGTTCGATGTCCGAGGCCATCACCCGGATTAGGACGGCGCTCGCTCACGCGACCGAGGTGGATGACGAACACGATCACACAATGGTCCCCCAGGCCGACATAGGCGCGGCGGACTTCTTGGATCACTGACATGGCCTACTGCTTGCTAGCCGACGTGCTGGAGATGTTCCCAGGGATATCATCCCTGGACACGGACTCCGACGCGAACGGCATAACAGACGCGCGGGTCACGTCGAACCTCATCCCCGAGGCGGACGCGGTCATCAATGCCGCGCTCCGTCCTCATTACGACACCATCCCGGTCGTGGACGCTGATGACACGCCGCTCCTGCGCGCGATCTCTAAGCGGATGGTGGCGGCCGAAGTTCACGACATCATTTACGAGACCCACGCCAACGCTGCAAACTCCCCAGAGGACCCGATGGACCCGGCGTCCAGGTGGCGCAGGGAAGCAAAGGAACTCCTGGCCGGGATCGTGGCGGGGTCCACGCAACTGGACACGGCGCGGACATCGCCCATCGAACTCGGCGTCCTCGGGGACTACACGGAACTGACGACGGAAGAGTCCGAGGCCGAGATGGTCACGTCCTTCAAACGCGCGGATGACTGGTGATCCATGCCCAGGTATTTTGAGATCAGCATGGACTTCGCCGACGGCGAGCGGATGAGCCGTATGTTCCCGCTCCTGGAACGCACGGTGAAGGACCTGCGCCCCGTGTTCGAGGAAGTGGCGGAAGTCCTCGGGCCTGCGATTGCGCGCGAAGCCTTCGACCCAGAGGGGCCTGGTTGGCCGGATCTGGCAGAGGCGACGGTCGAACAACGCCAGGACCGGATAGACCGTGGGGAGATCAGCGTGGGGCCGCGCCACCCGATCCTGCATCAGACCGGCGTGATGAGGGAGTCCCTGGTCAACCGACACGCGGCGGGACACGTCGAGGACATCCGTTCCGACGGGATGACCTACGGGACATCGGTCCCGTATGCGATCGCGCATCAGGAAGGAATCCGAGTCCCCCAGAGAAAGATTCTGCAGGCCGCGCAACTGGCGCCGGTCGTGTCGCGCGTGTTCGAGGACCAGATCCCGGTCTGGATTAGGCGGGCGATCTCAGGAGGGACACGATAATGGCTCTGATGCCTGCGAGTGTATGGGAGATCACGTTCCGGGAGCCGCACCCTCACGCCGAGGATTGGGAAGGGATGGTCGGGGCCATGCCGGTTCTGGCCCACGTCGATGTGGAACTACCGGGCGTCATTACGTTGAACGGGTGGGCAATTCGGGATCGCGATGGTGAACCCTTCCTCGCCCCACCGAGTTCCGATCCGCGTGGGTTCAAAGAGGCCCAGGACGGCGGCCGTGAGTGGCACTCGGACACGCCGGTTGTGTGGACGGGGGATGAGAACGGATTTCTGACGCGTGGTCGGCCAGCGGTAATTGGGCCCGCGCTTGCCAGGAGCATCCTGGAGCACTTCGGCCTCTGGCGTAAGAAACAGGCTGCCTGATGGCGATCACCACCATCACCGAGGTCGCAGCGGCGGCCGCTCAATACACCGACGAGACGCGCGCGGCGCTCCGTCTGACGCTGATTGAACCGGATAACCTGGCGGTCCTCCTGGCCGGAACGGGCGGTGACGTGGTCACGAACATCCACATCGGAACCCGTCGAAAGGAGGCGATCTATCCCACGGTATACATCGCACACCTGGGGACGGATGAGGACGATGGCGAACTCGGGAACGTCCGGGAGCTGCGCCAGCGGTTCCGTCTCTACATCTACCAGCGGGGCGCGAAAAACGACGGGACGATAGAGGCCCAGGTCGCGGACCTCGGGGATCGTGTAAAAGCGGTTCTCAACGCGAACCGAGTCCGGCAAGCGGACGGACTCTGGTATTACCTTCGATGCGGGCGCCTGATAACGGGGCCCGCGCCATCGGATAGCGCGGCCACGAAACTGTGGGCCGCTCATCTGGATGTCCTCTGTCTCAGGAGCGTGGGCGGATGAAAACACTGGCGGAACTGAGGGACGAACGCCGGGCCCGTGAGACCGCGCTCGCGGAGTCCCAGGGCCTCGACATTGGCCGGGTAACGTCCTGGGGCGCAGGACGAATTGACCCCATCGAGGCGGACCTCCTGGCCTGTTCTACGGACTACGCGGAGAGCGCGGCAGCACTTGGGAAGAGCCTTGAGGCGTTGTCCTCGGCCGACCTGAGCGAGTGGTTCGCGGAGATCGGGTGGGGGCCGGTTGGTTCCACGAAGCGCGAACGCCTAGACGACTACATCAGGAGGGGATGAGATGGCCCATTACACACAGATCAAGGCGAAGGTTAGCCTGCTCACGCCGAGTGGGACCTTGACTGCGCCGACCACGGCGACGATCGCGACCGTGGCCGGACAGACTGCCACGTTCGACCTGACGATCGGGAAGGAACTCCTTGAGGCTACCGAACTCGGGGACGCCTTCCGCCAGTATGCTCAGGGCGTTGGGGAGTGGAGCGGAACCCTGACGATGCACTATGACGCCGACGATGTCACAGTGATGCAGGACGAACTGCTTGAGGGAATCATGGCGGCGTCCTTCGGCGGGACGCTCGTGACGGCGGGGAGTCCCGGCCAGATCCAGGTGAACTTCTTCATCGACACGACGGCTAGCGCGGGGAAAGCCTACTACGGGGCAATGTTCGTCGGTCAGGTCAACATCACGGCCGGGGCGGGTCTGACCACGATGACCGTGGAACTCACCGGCAACGGGACCCCGCTCTATGGCGGAACCTTGCTCTAAACCGAGGGGACGCGAGCGATGGCCCATTACACCGGCATTACCGGGGCGATATACGCCCCGGTCGGCCTGAGCGATATGTCCAGCGTGACCTTCGCGCAGATCGGCGCCACGGACTTCTACGTCGTGCAGACAGAGGCCACGCGCATCCTGCGATCCTTCAACTATGACGTAGTTCCCGGGGACTTCACGCCAGCGGCCGGGAGCGTTGTGTCCGTGAATCCGCCCGTGGGGGAGCTAGAGATAACGGGCGCGGGCGCGACCACAACGGTTACGTCCACGGGAAGCGCCTTGTGGACGATGGCGAAGGTGGCGGGATTCCACGAGTTCGCGCTCACCGTGGATTCCGAACTCATCGACGTGACCGAGTTCGGCGACTCGTGGAAGCAGTTCGAGAGGTCCGTCGTGGGGATGTCGGCTGTCTGTCAACGCCATTGGCAGGATGAAAACATGAGCGTCAGCGCGGCGGCCGGACTCCGGGACATGGATGACCGGGAGTTCCCCGTCGAGTTCTTCATTAACACGACGGCGGGCGCGGTCCAGAGATACGTGGCGCTGATGCTGATCGAGGAATACGCCGTGGCGGGCCCGCGCGCGGGAGCCGTGACCGAGGCCACGATCAACATGCGCGGAACCGGGACGATCTACTACCGCAACCAGGACAACTAGTCCAACGCAGACACTGGAGCAGGGATATGGCGACGATGGAAGCAACGGGGCGGGAGATGACGAACGCGGGGATCACCCTGGAGGTCCCCGGTATCGGGGCCTGCACGTTCCGGGAGTTCTCCTGGCTCGAGATGTTCGCGGTCCAGGACATCCTGACCCCGATGGGCGTGGAGGGGACGAACGTAGAATGGGTGGACCTCCTGGACCCCGACACGCCAGAAGACCCCGCCCGCGCGTTCCGCAACATGCGGCGGATGTTCGCCACGGCCACGGTCGGGGTCCGCGAGACCTACCCGGACCTCGGGTTCGATGACGTGGCGCGGTGTTTCACGCCGGATGACCCCGAGCATGACCGCCTGCTAGGGCGGATCTACGCGATCACGTCGACGGGCCGCGACATGGTCCCCGAGGACGATGACGGGGAGACGGCGGGAAACGAACCAGCGGGGACAGACAACCCCGCGACCTAGACCTCTGGGGACTGTGCGGGATGTTCTGCCATTTTTACCACCATTCCCTGAACGACTTCCTGGCCCTTACTCCGACCCAGACGCGCCGTCTTTTGGCCGCCATCCCCACGTCCTCGGAGTGGTCCGAGAAGTTCGGGAAGGTGATGGGGGACTGATATGGCCGATGAACACCTGCAATTCGAGATAGACGGCGACACGCGCGGGTTCTCCCGCGCGATGTCTCAGGCGGTCAAAGCGTCCAAGCAGATGACCACGGCGCTCTCCGCGCTCGCCAACGAAGGACAGGACGCCGAAGGCGAGATAGATGACGTGGGGAAGGCCATCCAGGACTACGGTGGCCGCCAGCGGAAGGCGACGGCCCAGACGAAGGAGATGACCGGGTCGTTATCGAAGCTCGCGCTCCAGTTCTCCCTGGTGGACCGCGCCGTCGGCGGCGCCCTGCGCGTGGTCAGTTCGTTCGCGCGCGGGATCGTGGACGCTCACAAGGCCGGTATAGGTCTCAACCTCAGTTTTCAGACCATGGAGGTCCGTCTCCAGGGCGTTGTGGGATCAGCGGCCGGGGCGCAGAAGGCCATGGACGCCTTCCGCCGGATCGCGGCCACTACGGCGTTCAGCGTCCGGGACGTGTCCGAGGCCGGGACCACGCTCGCGGCGTTCATGGGTGGGCAATTCACGAAGAACATCGAGGGGACCACGAAGGCGGTCGCGGACCTGTCGGCTTTCATGGGTCTGTCCGCGACCGAGGGCGCATCCGCCATGGGGCGCGCGTTCGCCGGTGGCGCGGGCGCGGCCGACATCCTGCGCGAGCGTGGCATCCTCAACTTAATCAAGTCCTTCAAGGGCATTGAGGACCTGACGAAACTGACGCTCCCCGAGTTCCGCGCGGCGCTCCTGGACACGATGGTCAACACCGAGGGCCCGATTGCGGGCGCCACGAACCGGATGAGCGAGACCACGGTCGGGGCGATCTCCAACATGGGGGACGCCTGGGAGACGTTCGTCGCGAACCTGACCGAAGGCGCCATGCCCGCGCTTCGCGACTTCGCCCGAGCCGTCGGGGACATATTCAACGAAGCGGCCGGACAGGTTGAAGGTGAGAAGGGGCTCGGGAACGCAATCGAACGCCTGACGCGGGCCCTAGAGGGCAATAAGGATGAAATAGTCACGTCCCTGAAGGCGATCGCGACGGTCGCAGGGAAGACGGCGGAAGCGTTGGCCCTGATGGTTGACGCGGCGATCCTGTTGGGACGGTTCTCCCCTGCGGGGTTGTTCCTCAAGGGACTCCCCACCACTGAGGTCCAGGAGACCCTGGCGAAGCAACAGGCAGCGGCCGCGAAGGCGTCCGAGCAACGCGTAACGGCGCTGCGGAACTTCGCGGTCCCACCTGGCTCCGACGCGGCCACCGTGACAGCACTCAGGAACAACGTCCTGAGCCAGCGGCCCAAGAGCTTTGAGCAGATCCAGCGGGACGTGTTCGCCGACGCGGAGAAGGCGCGCAAGCTCGCCGACGCGGCCGCGAAGGATGTCCCGACCATCGTCGCTCCGACTCTGACGCGTCGACGGCCGAGGGCCGGGGCGCGCATCACTCCCGAGAACCGACTACTCCCACGCGCCACGGATCGGGCCCTGCACGGGGCTCGCCAGTCATCTCTGTCGGTGGTTCCTCGCGCTTTGCGTGAGATGATCGAGGGCGGGGCGCGGTTCCTGCGAGATCCATCGGGCGCGGCCCAGGCCGCAGCGGATCGGCGCGTTTCGATGGGGCGGCAGCCGGGGAGCGCGTCACAGGCCGCCTTGTTCGGCGCCAGGAACCAGATCGCGAACGTGGCCCGCCAGACGGAACTGGAGAATGATCCAGGGATGCAGGCGTTCCGCGCGTTCCTGATGGAGATCGAGGGCGCAGACTTCCGTGGGACCGCTCAGGACGTGGCGAACGTCGGGAAGAGCCTGGACGATGTCCACACTGCAGCCATGCGCGCCGGGCGTGGGTCCGACTCCTTCGGGAAGAAGGTCGAAGGCGTGTTCGGGAAGCTCGCCGACGCGTTGACCGAGTGGGGGGACATCGGGATACAGGTCCTCTCCGAGATGACCGGCGGGTTCCGAGGCGTTGGCGGGTCTCTGGCGGGCGCCGTAGTGAGCGGCGCTCAGGGAGACGTGGGCGGGTTCCTGACGAACTCCATCAACGCGGCCAAGCAGTTTTTAGGCGGGGACTTCGACGCGTCCGGGTTCGCGAACCAGGTGAGCGGTTCCCTGACGGGCGCGATTGAGAAGGGGATCGACGCAGGGTTCACGGGCCACCAGGCCACGCGGTCCATCCAGGCGTTCATGCAGGAAGTAGTGGGCGCGTCCATCACTGCTCAGGTCGTGGACTCCCTGATTAAGCCAGAGCTTGAGAAACTCGGGAAGCTCATCGACGTGGACCTCGGTGGTGGGGCTCGGCGCAACCCGAACGACATCCTGACCGACCCGGCGTTCCGGGAACAACTCCAAGCCGTGTTCAATGCAGGGGACCGGGCGTTCCAACTAGCACGGGGCGCGGATGAGCAACTGGAGAACCAGTTCAACCCGTTCGCTCATGTGAACGTCACGCGGAATGACGATCGGCTCGTGAGGACCACGATCAACCCCGAGACGGGTCTCCCGGTTCCTGCTCCCGACCAGGGCAAACCGGCCGGGGTAACGGTGACGACGATCAGCGGCGCGTTCCGTGACGTTCTCACAACGCTCGGGAACAGGCGCGACAACCTGCTCACGGAGATCCGTGACGGTATCCGAGCATTAGGCGGGGACACCGGGGCGGAACTCGCCACGGCGGGAGCAGGGGGCGGTCCTGGCGACATAGGCGGGACCACAATCCATGTGGAGAACGTCCACGTCCAGACGGTGGCCGACCTGGATGACCTCGACGGGATCATACAGGACCAGTTTGACGTGGGGCTCGGCCGGGCCTTCGCGAAGGCGAAGCGGACGAAGGGGATACGGCGCTAATGGGACGCCTAACGATTGACTCCGGGACGATCTTCTATGACTTCCCCACGGGGTTTGACATCGTGCGGGAGTCGACCGTCACGTCCGTCCGAGGGGAACGAATCGCCGGGCGGATGGGTGTCTACGTCCGTTCATACGGGAACCCCATTGGGCAGAAGGAGATCACGCTGTTCGGCCGCCTGTATGGGACGGACGCGGTGGACCTGGACGATAAGACCGAGGTCCTGATGCGGGTCTTTACCTTCGGAACAGCGATGACGCTCACGGACAATACCCTGAGCCGTCACGCCGAGGTCTGGCTCAGTGGCATCCGCTACACCGACCGGCTTCACGCGTTCATCCGTGAGGTGACGATCCGCCTAATCGTCCCGCTCGGGGTCTGGGGTCTAGATCGGAACTTTGCCCACTCCGTTACAACGGCGAGCATCAACTCCACGAAGCTCATCAGATACGCCCACCCTCAATACGCCGGGAGCGTCCCAGGGCCCGCGCAGTTGATTCTGACGCCGTCCTCATCGACGTGGCCCGCGTCGGGAAACGGTGAGGTCATCTGGAAGGGCCGTAACCTGGTGGTGAACTCATCCGTGGAGGAAGGAGTCGGCGCCACGCCGGATGACTGGACCGCCCCGGCCGGGAGTTCAGACCCGGACGTGATCGAGCATCTGGGGCGAACCGGCGGCCGGTGTCTCCGGGTCCATCGCACGGGTGGGGGGACCCATCACAACCTGGGGCAAACCATCCCGTGTGACGCGTCGACCCAATACGTGTTCAGCGCCTACGTGGCGCGGGTGAGCGCAGGCGCCACGGCGCGGATCGTGATTCAGTCACTCGACGCGGCGCTCGGGTTCCTGAGCAATTCCACCGGCGACACAGTGGTCACGGGAACATCCTGGCAACGCGCGTCCCGAGCGCATACGTCCCACGCGTCGGCGGCCTTCCTCGCGGTCACGATCCGCGTGGTCAACAACTCCGAAGAGATCTACGCGGATGACTTCCAACTGGAGCGCGGTTCCGTGGCCGGGGAGTTCATCAATACCAGCGAACCCCGTTACAAACACGTCTCATTCAAGCTGGAGAGCCCGGCCCAACTGACGAACGCGACGGCCGACTCTTTGGCGATTGACAACGTCCGCGCGCGGACGCGACTCCTGCGCTCCGGGTCGTGGCAAGAGAACAACGACGAAGTAAACGGCCACTACTTCGAGCTTGTCCCCGGACTGAACCATATTGAGTTTTCCCCGCCCACTGCGGGGAACCTGGACGTTGAGATCCGACACAAGGACCTATATCTCTAGGCGGGTTCATGCCTTACCAGATCCACGTCTACAACTCAGGGAACGCGTCTCGAGCCGACATCCTGGTCAACGCGACGGACGTGGAGTTCACGCGGACGAACTCGGGAACCCGCGAGATACGGTTCGCCATCCCACGCGATGACGCGCAGATCAGCCTGCTCACCCACGGGACAGTGGTCCGGGCCTATGAGACCGAGACCGAGACGGACCACGCCGTCGGACAGATCGCCGGGGTCATCTCGCTCGGGCCCCAGGGGTTCGTGCGATATGAGGCAGAGGGGTTGTCCGCGCGGTTGGCGGACACCGAGTTCCCGGCGGACTACGTCCTCAGTGGGGACATCTCATCCGTGGAGAACACGAAGCGCCTGACGCAGTCCTATGACTATCGGCGGATCACGTCCACCACGCCGAGCGACATAACGCACGATGCTAACGAACTGTGTTCCTGGAACGGATACCTGGCGAGCGCGAACTCTTCCGACTACTTGCTCCTGAGCGGCGCGATCGTATGGGACCTGATCCGCGAGGACGCGACGGAAGACGCCACCGGGACCCTGACCCTGGCCGGGGCCTCGGACGACGACGGGGACGGGATTAACGAGATCCCGCCATACAGCGGGTCCGGGGTCTATGAGTCCCCCATATATGATTGGGGTTCGGCCGTAGATGACATGGACGTTCTGCGCTTCGATGGCTCATACGACGAGCAAGAGGTCAAGTGGTCCGTGGAGACGTATATTGCGATCGCCGGGCGGTCCTTCCCGGTGGCTCAGTTCCCGACGTTCCCGTCAGGAGCAGGCGAGGACATAACGGGACTGCTCGATCGCCGATACTTTGCCGTCAGGTTTGAGTTCTCCCCGAACGATGCAACGCGGAAGACCCCGGCCATCTACTGGTTCGAGGTCATCGCGCGGCGGGACATTCCGGGGATAACGCAGGGGACCGTGGTGTCCCAGACGGTCGAAGATAACTTCACCGTCGGCGGGATGACGCTTCTGGCCGTCCTGGACCGTATCGCGGAGTCCTACGGACTGGAATGGCGGGTCCGGTTGACCGGGGAAGTGGACGTGCAGACCGAGCCCGCGACCGGCGCAGTGGGCGCCACCTGGGGAACGGATCGCCGTGACACGTATCATCTGATCGAAGGCCACCACGTCAACATCACGGCCTATGACCGAGATGATGAGGACCTAGTCAACTACTTGGTCGCCACCGGAACCGGCGCCGGCGGGAACGCCATCACCGTGGTCCTACAGGACGCCACAAGTCAGGGGGACTACGGTCTGCGTCAGAAGACGGTGGCGTTCAACGTCGACACGATGACCGAGCTAAAGACCGAGGCGGACGCCTATCTGGCGGCCAATAAGGACCCGCGTGAGAGTATGGTCCTGGACGTATATGACACGCCGGATGGTCTGATGTCCTTCGCTCCTGGCGACCTTGTGTCCGTGTCTTCGTTCCTGAACACGGATCACGACGGGAACGACATCGCGAAGGACTTCCGCATTCTGGAAGAGAACCGCAGGGCCACGGACGGCGGGGTTCGCGTCCGCCTTCGGTTGGAGAACAAGCCGAAGCCGTTCCTGGAAGACCTCGGGGTTCAACTGGCGGGACTCAAGAACGCGGTCGCGGACTCCATCGAGCGGACCCAACAGGGTGTCAACATCACGCCGGAGCGGACCACCAGCTCGATCTATGATGAGGATGTCCTCCTGGACTTCACGCCGTCGGAAGAGTCTTCGGGCGCGGTCATACTCCAGATTGAGGACACCACGTCGGGTCTGTTCTACAGCCCGGAAGAGTCCCTAACAGTGGTCAGGATTGTGGACATCCGGGTCCTGGAGCGGACGCTCACCATCCGATATGAGCGGACATCCGGGACGCATAAATACAAGGCGCATATCAACTGGTGGGCCTCGGGCCGTATCTACCGTCCGAGTCGGGTGGGGTAACATGGCGCGGCGTATCCCGTTGACCATCCGCCACGTTGTCACGGGCGATGAATCCCGGATGACGATCCCCGCGCGCCTAGCGTCGAAGACGGGCGCGCAACTCCTGGCCCTTCACCGTCTGGACCCTCGGCTCTTCCGCGTAGTGGGGCCGCAGTATGACACGCCGGGCGTGGAGGTCTCCGCGAGCGTCGGGGCCCGCGTCGGGCTCGTGATCGGGACGGCGTGGCCGGACTGCATCGGCGGCGGGGAGATCGTATGGAAAGCCGTCGGGGCGCATCTCCAGACGATGGGGTATGAGGTCCACGTCTTCGCATGGGTCCGCGCGACCTACGGGTCCGGGACCGTGCGGCCGATTCCTGAAGCGGATCAGAAGGACGTGGAGGGGATGGCGTATCACTACGTCCCCCAGGACGCGGCCATCCCGTATATACGCCAGTGGTCCCAGGACGCGTCCCCGGTGGCGCTCTGGACCACGTTCGGGTGGGGTCTAGCGTTCAACCTACGCCTAACCACTTTGAGCGGCCTGGCGCCGCTCCTGTGCTATCAACAGTTCTGGATGGGGATGGACGCGGACACGTTCGCAATCCCCGAAGACCCGGAGAGCGCGCCGGAGTGGCGCGCGTTGTTCGATGCGCCGGACACTCTGGTCCTCAATTCCGAGTTTGCCGCGCGCCGGTTCGCCCATTCCACTGGCCGTGAGATTGAGGTCCTGACCCCACCGACCGAGGACGCGCTCGGAACGTCGACGCGTGACGGCGCGATCCTGATGATCGGGGCCGGGTTCGAGAAGGGGACCGACATTGTCCGGCGCGTGGCGGACCACTTCCCCGAGGAACGGTTCGTCATCATCGGGGACAGTCCGGCGATTCACTCGGAGAACTGCGAGTCCGTTGGGTGGGCCGACCCCAGACCTTACTTCACGCGCGCGAAGGCGCTACTGGCGCCGTCCCTGGTCACGGAGACCTACGGAATGGCCGTCGAAGAGTCCCGAAAGTGGGGAATCCCGACGATCGTGAGCGACAACGGCGCGCTCCGGGACCATGCGGAGATCGCGTTGTCGACGGCCGACCTTCCCGCATGGGTGGCGGCCACGGAGTCCGTCCTGAGCGGACGCGTGTCGGTCACGGGGCCCGTGCTTCGGAAGCGGGACGCGCTTCGCCAACTGGAGGGCGTAATGAGACGCGCAGACACGGAACATCGGCGTCCCCTGGGGGATGAGCAGTTCCCGACCATCGCGACCTATTCCGGGGTCAAGCATACCAGCGTGGCCTATCTGAACGCGTCTATGGTCGATGTCTTCGGCCTCACAGACTACCCTGGGGGAACGATCCCCGACGGGGTCCGCTATTGCCTTCTGCACTCCTGGTCCGACGGTCAGGCCGATATGTTCGCGCTTCTGCGCGATGGCGGCGTCCACCCGTTCGCGGTTCTGCACTCTCCGATGGCCCAGGGAGAGATAGACGGAGAACACGGTGTATTCGAGCAGGTGATCCCGTTGGGGCCGTCCCACGTCCTGTGCGGCCACGCTCCGATGGCTCGAGCGCTCGGGTGTCGATGGCTCCCCGTCCCGATCCGAACGGACCCCCTGGAACGCCTTCGCCGAGGTCCACGGGAAGCGGAGAACCCACTCCGGGTCGGCATGTGGAACACGTGGAGTCCCCGGAAAAACACCTGGACCCAGATGTTAGCGGCACGCGAACTGAGCCGGATCAGCGGGCGGCCGGTGGAGATCCACGGCCCAATGCAGTTCAACTCCCTAAACATGGCCATAGCGGGGAACGTGTCCCTATTCGAGACGCGCTATGCTCCCCAACGTGACTACTATGAGCAGATGGGCGGGATGGACCTGAACCTACAGGTCACGCACGCGGAGTCCTTCAACTACACGGCGATGGAGTCCTATCTCCTGGGCGCCCCGTGCCTGGTCGGTCCCTGCACACCTGCGGGACGGTTCGGGATGGAGGGGTCGTTCGTGGTCGATGACCCCACGGACCCGATCCTAATTGCTCAGATGGCGTGGAAGGCGATCCAGGACGCTCAGGAGCCTTGGTTCCACTCCCTGATGATCCGCTCGGCCATGGAACTGGTGGACTACCGTCATCGCGCGCTTCGCGATACACTGGAAGCGATTGAGAGGGGCGATCTATGAGGATTCTATTCGGGATCTACTACACGATGGCGGACAGGTGTTCCGCCGGTCTCCATGAGGGAATGCGGAAGGCGGGCCACCAGGTCAGTGTGTTCCCGCGCCTGTCGATTCAGGACGAAGCAAGGGGAACGGACACGGACCCCACCGAGCATGTGTTCGAGTCACTGAAGCGGCGGGTGTCCGTGCTGAAGCCGGACGTGGTCCTCGGGTGGTCGCTCCCGACCTTCTTTCCGACCGTCGGCGCCATCGAGGACTTCCGACGAGAGTTCCCGGCCACGAAACTGGTGGAACTGAGCCAATACCACCCATACGCGTTGTGGGAAGGGATCACGCGCGACATGGGCGCAGTGGAGAAGGGCGCGGCGTTCGACATGCTGCTATGCCAGTGTCACGAGAGCGTCCGCCACATGGAGCAATACGGCGGCCACGCGGTCTATTACCCATCGTTCGCCACGCCGATGATCTGTGATCTCCCGGACTCGGCGAGCTTCCCGCGTCTTACGTGCGATGTCCTGCTCCCCTGGGGGACGATGTATGACCCCGTGACCCATCCGACAGACATTGACCGGGTGGAACTCGCGCTCGCGCTCCTGGACGCAGGGATCACGAATATCCGACTCTACGGCGGGCACCCTGAGCCAGAACACAACGGATGGCATAGGGCCGACCCGGAACTCGGGCCCTACATCCGGCCCGAGGCGTCCGTCCATGAGACGGTGAAGGTCGCGCGGATGTCTAAGATCGTGGTGAACACGTCCGCCATCTCCCCAAACACCATCATCAACCCGTCAGGCTACTGGTCCGACCGGGTCCCGATGACGCTCCTGTCCGGCGCCATGTGTCTCACGGACAACGCGGAGAGCCTGGCCGTTCCGTGGGAAGTCAACGGCGAGACCCGCCAACTGGTCGACGGGGAACACCTGGTCACGTATGAGGATATCCCGGACGCCGTGGAGAAGTGTCGCCAGTATCTGCAGGCCGAGGAACGGCGGGAAGCAATCGGCGCGGCCGGTCGGGAGTTCGCGCGGGCCCATCTGACCGAGGATGAGGTTGTTCCCCAGATCATACTCCCCGCCATCGAGGCGCTGTTCCAGGAGGGTTAACCATGCTGTTCGTTCTCACGTCCCCGAGCGAGGGCGTTCAACGCGCCCCGGCCTATGACGGGGACATCGTCGGGGTATACGCGGACTCCCCGGACCTTGTGGCCGCTCACGGCGCGTCATCGCTCCCGGATCTCCGTGTCACGGTCATCCCGGAGCGCGCCGACACGTTCGGCGAAGTCTGGGACGCGGAGACCGCGCTCGCCGGGGCCGACATCCCGGCCCGTGTGGACAGTCTCCAGCATGGAATGGTAGAGGCGCGCGGGTTCCTCGCGAGTGTCGTGGCGGGCGAACTGACGAACGCGCCGATGCCGGCGCCAGAACCACGGGAAGGTGAGTAACGATGGGAACACATGAACCGCAATGGGACGGCGTCATCGGGTCCAGGTGGCCGTTGGAGATGTCGGTCGCGTCCGGCCACCTCGCGGCGGATGGGTGGGGGAAGCTCGACAAGTTCGGCTACAACGCGTCCGTAGGGACCACGGAAGAGGACATATCGGTGGCGGGGGCCGTCCTGGCCTGGGAAGCGGCGGCGGCCGTCCACGACATCAAGAGCAGTGACGTAAACGACACGGCCGCCGGGACCGGCGCGCGGACGGTCCAGGTCTGGGGACTCGACGGGTCCTATGATGAGCAGACCGAAGTGGTGTCCCTGGACGGGACAACGGACGTGCCCACTGTTGGGGAATACATCCGCCTTCAGCGGATGGCGGTCCTAACGGCGGGGTCGGGCGGAACGGCCGCCGGGACGATCACGGCCGACGTGGCCGCAACGGTCCATGCCACGATCGCCATCGGAGACAATCAGACGCAACAATGCGGGTGGACCGTCCCGAACGGGGCCGTGCTGTTCCTGCGGCGCCTGCTCGTGACATCGAGCGAACCGACGAAGGAGGCCACGTTCCGCCTGTTGGCGCGTCCCTTCGGCGGGGTCTGGCAAGTTAAGACAGTGGTCCTGGTCGTGGCGGACAGCCACACCATCGACTTCGGCGGGCTCTGGACGTTCCCCGAGAAGACGGACATCCGGGTGGCGTGTGCGGCCGACGCGGCCACGCTCCAGGCTTCGGCCGCTTTGCTCGGTGTCTACGGTCCTGAGTGATCGCGAAGAGAGCCCCGGCCGTTACCGGGGCTCTCAGGAGGGTGGATCATGTGGGTGGCGTTTGCGCTTCTGCTCCTGGCTCCAGGGGTGGCCCACCCGTTCGCCAGCGGTGGCACTCTTGGCAGAGACACGTTTCGAACTGTGTTGCGGACATCCCGCAGTCAGTGAACGGCTCGAGGTGGAACGCCACGATCCCGGGCGTTACGCGCTCATCGTGGGAACTCCCTAACGAGAAGGTCCGGGGGGATGGTCCCTTTCTTGGTCATCTGCTTAAAGAAGAACGGCGTGTCCTGGGCCACGCATTGATCCCGTAGATCGCGGGCCCACTCCGGTTCCATCGGGCGGGCGCCGGGGCCGCTCTCCCCACCGACTACTACCCACGCGATGTCCGGGACGGAATCAGCCAGGGCGCGGCGGTCGGGACCGAGCGCTACCGTGTGCAGAAGGAACGGCGCGAGATCCACGGGCCCGAGCAAGGGTTCCATGCTCAACCACTTCACCCGAGCCCGGACGCGGGAGAGGATGGGAATTCGCACGTCCGCCGTCTCCTGGTTCTCCACGCTCACGCCTATCCACGCATTAGGCGGCCAGACGTGATCGTGAGGGAAGTCCCCGCCCATGTAGGCCTGCCACTCCAGGAGGCGTTCGGGGCGCTTCGTCAGGAACAGGAACGACGAGTCCGGGCGTTCGCGCACGGCCGCCATGATCTCCGAGATCCACCTGAGCGGCGCGGACTCGTGGAACACGTCCGACATCGACCCGACGAACACGCGCGGCCGTGGCTTCGTCCATCGCGCGATCTCATCGACCCGGTTGGGGATGTAGTGGAGTTCGCCCGACCACTTCCGCGCGTCAGTTGTCAGGCCCGCGTATGGGTGGCCGTTCGTGACCTCCGTCTCCCCGGCCAGGAAGTAGTCGACATCGTGGACGGCGGGATTATGCTCGGTCAGATGCGCGCGGGCCATCGCGTAGCAGTTCCGACAACCCTCGGACACAAGGGAGCATCCGAGAATCGGGTTGAGGGAATGGGTGGCCCATTCGATGTCAGTCTTCGGCACGGTCTCTGCTCCTAGTCTGCGAGTGGTAGGCCCGCCGCGCTCACTCCCCGGACGAACGACGCGATCAGTAGGGCCTCGGTCATCGGCGACGCGTCGCGCGTGAACTCCTGCACTCCTGCGATCACGATCGCGGCCTCGGTGGCTGCGTCCTCAGTGGTCGGGGTTGTGGCGAGCGCCTGACGCCACTCACGTCCCTCATCGAACACGAAGGACGTGAGGGACACATCGGCGCGCATGGTGGGAAGGGCGATCATGCGGACGGGCTCTCCGGGTTGCGTTCGTCCACCTTCGCCTGGGCGGCGGCGGCTATCTCGGCGGCCTTCCGCCGGTTCGCTTCGCCAGGGGTCTCATCCGGGGCGGGCTCGCCGGACTCGTGACCGGCCGCCGCGTCCCCTTCCTCTTTGAACATGGTCTCGGCGGACTGTGCGGCGTCCGCTTCTCTAGCCATCCTGGTCCGCTTCCGTTCGGCGCGTTCCAGGGCCTCCTTCGCTTCGCGTTCCTCGCGCTCCTGAATCTCGCGGATGGTCTCCTTCTCCTGCAACCCGAGCGCGTCCAAGTAGGCGCGCATCGCCAGGACCGTGACATCAAGCCAGTGGCGCGCGGCGTTCCGCTTGCCCACGGCCAGACTCACCATCGAGTCTCCGCTAAGATCCAGTGTGACCTGTCTCGCGCTCCCCGCGTGCTTCGCCTGATGCTCCAACAAAGCGATCCGCTGCTTGACCGCCTGCGCGGCGCCGATGGGTCCGTCACTTCCCTGGGGCCAGAGGAACCCGTCCCGTCGGTGACAGAGGTGACTGACCACGTCCTCCCCGAGTCGTTCGGCCATGGCCTCATAGTTCGGCGCTTCTCTGAGCCCTGGATGGACCTCAGTCCCCAGGCGGACCTGACCGTCGGCCGCGATCGTGTCCAGTTGCGCCGGTGTCTTCCGTTGTCTCATGGTGTTCCTCGCGTTGAAAGAGACCGGGCGCCCTGTTGTGGAAACGCCCGGCCTTGGACTTGCACGATGTGGAAGACCTGCACATTACGAACAGGTCGACCGCGTGAGACGGCCCAGGGAATCGAACCCTGCACATGGAACCACTCGGCCGCCACAAGGTCATCGGACTATCCTTCCAGCGAAGGGCCGGGGGTCGACTTTCTCGATCCCGCGCGTTGGGTCATTCGTGAACCGTTCACTACATCCAAGCATGGGGCATGTAAGGACACCATGTGAGAAGTCCCGCGCGTCCGCGATGAACGTGAGCCCACAGGCTTTGCAAGTGCCGGTCCATTCAGGGCCCCGGATCTTAGGCCCTTCGTTTGGATACCTCACGTCTCAGTCCCTTCACGAAGGACCGCCAGAGGACCCATACGCCCCGGACGGCGTGGGCCCTGGCGGACATCAGTCTATGCAGAGCGGCGGACGCTGCGGAAGTCGGTCCAGAGGTCGCGCGTCCACTCCTGGAACTCTTCGGAGTCCCACTGAGCGTCGACGGCGCAGAGACGGGACAGGATGGTCATCGCCAGGGGGTTCATCGCGGCTTGACGTAGGCCGAGGATGCTCTCCAACGCGGCCGGGGTGATGCTCGCCTGGAGCAGGTCTGCGAGACGGGTGGATACCATCGGCTTTGCATCCCCGTAGATGGCCCGCAACCGCCCGGCGATCCGATTCCGCCGGTCCGTCCCGTCGGGGGAATCGTCCGGTATGTGGAGTTCGTCCGCGATCTCGCGCAGTTCGTCCCCGGTCAGGAGATCCGAGGACGGGCCGTTGCGTCGCGCGGGGGCGCTCTCCCGGCGCGTGGCCGTCTCGCGGACCTCCCGCACGGCCTCAGACACGGCCGGGGCCACGGAGTCGGCGGCGGGAAGGGGAGCGGGCGGTTCCTCCTGGACGCTCATCCCCGCCTGGGCCTGCTTCGCGAGCGGCGTGTCCTCATAGTTCAGCTCGGCCTTGTAGAGACTGATCCCCACGCCGAACTTCCCGCACGCGCGCTTGAGCGCCTGGCTCTCCGCAGTGGGCGCCCCGTTCTCACGGAGCGGCGCATCCCCGATGGCGTCCAGGGACAGGAGCGTCCCCGTCTCGGGGTCGGTGATGGTAAGGCGTCCGTGGACGATGACCACGGGCGGTTCCGCGATCACGTCGATCACTTCCCACTTCGCGTGGGGATCGCATTCCAGGACGCGGGCCCATGCGACCGGCCATTCCACATAGTCCACTGGCGGGCGTTGCGGACCGCCGGGCTTCGTCTTGACTTTGTCAGGGGGGACGGGGACCCAGAGGTCCGCCAGGGTCGCGCGTTGTGAGTCGTTCGCCATCGTTCGTTCCTTCCGTTGAGTCCGTTCGGTTCTAGGATTGTAGGCCCTGCGGGGGATGTTCGCAAGGGGTAAGGGGATCGCGCAGTTCCGCCAGGAGGTCCGCGTCGAGTCCGCGAAGGATGGGCGCCGCGTCGGGCCACTGTCCGATCAACCCGGACTTGAGGTCCGCCCTGACCCCGGCCATGTGTTCGCCACGGACCTGGCCGAACCCCGAACGGATCAGGAACCGCGACTCATGGAACAACGCAACCAGGATACGGCGGAGGAAGCGCGGGGTCACGGTCATCACATGGTCCGTGGCGTATAGGAGATCGCGCGCCATCTGGAACCGGGGAAGGTCGTGACGGGCCGACCGGCGGACGGTCTGGTCGATGCGCCCCGAGCGGGACCGCTTCCGCAGGCGTTCCGCGTGTTCATCGAGGGCATTGAATATGGTCCCCTGCTCGGTGTCGGTCATCGTGACGCGGATGAGTTCCCGCCGGTTGCGCGTGACGCTCTCAATCCTCATCGTATCGTCCCTTCGTAGTCACGGTCACGGTCCGAGCAGTATGTATCCATGATGTCCTGGCGGCGGTCACGGTTCAGAATTCCAGACCGCGTGAGCGCGGACTCCATCAGCGGTTCGTTGTCGAGGGACGCGTCGACGGCGTCCGCTGCACAGGCCAGGGCGAACAGGATCGCGTCACGGGGCGAAAGATTGCGGTAGTCACTGAGTTCGGCGAGGACCGCGCGGACGAACTGCACGTCCTCAAGGGCCTGACCTTCCAGGCGTGGGCGAATGCTCGGGGCCTTAGACATCGTTGAGTCCTTCGTGTGGGGCGCCCGGATGCGCCCCGTGGTGTCGTGGGTCTACTGAACCCGGATGGTCCCGGTGAGTCCGCGTTCGACCAGCAACGCCTTAACCTCGGCCAAGCACTGACGGGAGCCGCCACCCAATGTGTCATCAACTGTGATCCCGAAGTCATCGCCCAAGATCCGCGCCTGCATCAACGCCTGACCGTTGGGGAACGTCCCGCGCGTCTCAATTGCCACTCTCACGATCCCAACGTCTCGCCGTCCAGTCTGCTTAGCCATCGTGGGGTCCCTTGTAGCGGACGCCTTATCGTCCTACCCCTATTATGGCACCACGCGGGGTATATTGCAAGGGCTTAGGCGAGGAACTTGGCGGGATTGACAACCGTATCCCCTGGCGCTATGGTTAGACGCAGGGGACACAATGGAAGGAAGCACATGGCAGCGCGCCCATACTGGTCACTCCCGGCGCTCGGACGGCGTTGGGGGAAGGACCGGAAGACCGTCCGATACTACGTGCTAACGGGAATCCTGGCCGCCGATCGCGAGGAACAGGGCAGCGGGTTCGCGTATCGGGTCACGAACAAGGAGCGGGCGCGGTTCGAGCGTTACGTTCTCCCGAACCTCAGACCAGGACGGAAGGCGAGTAAATGACCTACGTGATGGACTCCCTGGTCCTGCCGACGGATATCCCCGTGACTTCTCTGGGCGTGGTCGAGGGTGATGTCCTCGGGGCGCTTTGCGCCTACTCCCACGAACCGGGACTCATCCCAATGAGGGACGCGGACGGGGACCAGGTAGGGGAAGTCAGTGGTGTGGCTTGCACCCGCCAGGAGGCTCCAATCTACGCATGGGACCCGGATCACGGGAAGCGCCTGGTGGGGCATGAACGGGGACAGATCCATCTTTCAGGGTGGGTCAGGATGCCCGAGGGCCCGCGCGTTCGCCCGTCGACGGTCACGCTATCCATCGGCGCGGACGGGACGTTCGACCGCGCGGACCTGATGTGACTCGACAACGGAAGGGACGAACATGAGGACTCTACTTCTGGCGACGATCGTGGCGCTCATCGGTTGCGGACAGACGGGGCCAGTGGAGACGGAGACCATCTGGGGCGTGGAACGGGCCCGCCCGTATCACCTGCTTATGGAACTCCAGGGACGTGGCGTGGTCTCGGACGCGGACGTGAACCGCGACGGGGTCATCGACATCCAGGACCTAGTGATCGTGTCCCAGAACTTCGGGATGGCCGTGGAAATCGGGAGCCTTCACCCGGTCGGCGCGATCCCCTGGACCTCGGTGGACGGGTTCCCGTGGGCGCAGATCGAGATCCAGAACACCGGGAGCGGTCCCGTTGAGATGATGCGAATCCGCTACATCGCGCGCGGCGTGGACGGACTCCTGATCGACGTGGAAGAAGGGTCCCTGGTCACGGCGTTGGAACCCGTCCCAGGCGAACACCCGACCTATCTCCCGCCAGGAGCGCGAGGACGCGCGAAGGTGTGGGCCACGGCGATCACCGTGGAAGACATGGAGACCGGGCGCGCAACGCTCAAGCTCGTGTTCGTGGAGAACGAACAGTCCACCATACCGGATGCGCCCTGACGCAACAACGCCCCACCGGGCGAGGGCGGGGCGTTGTTACCGATGCACTAGCCGGACTCAACGGCTAAGGGCATTGTAGCCTACGCCCGCGAATGATGCAACGCGCGGGGAATACTTGACACGGCGCGCGAACGTGTGGCAAGCTCATCAGACCGGGACCGGCGAACCCGGAGACAACGGGGACACGATGGACTCAACTGGCGCACACCTTCCCGACTTCCCACGCGACCCTGCGACCCTCATGGCCCAGATTGACGATGGGCCGTGGAACGCGCTCCTATCCCATGCCGCGTATCGACTCCTGGCGCGGTTGGTCCGCTACTCCGCAGACCGAGGATGGGAGACTTCCCATACCCTCGCCAATTCCACACTTGGGGACTGGCTTGGGAAGAGCGCCAGACAAGGGCGCCGCGTTCGTGATGAGTTAGGAACCACCGACCTCCTGACGGTAACACCCGGCGTCTACAGGTCCGAGGGTTCCGAAGCTCAATCCGCGACACTCACCGTCCATCTGTCGCGGTTCGCTCAGGGGTCTGGCGAAGATTGCGCGCCAGACCCCGCCACGGGCGAACGGGTCACATCTGTCCCGAACACCGACCCAGGGGAACGGGACACATATGTCCCGATAGTAGGCGCTGATCGGGACACATATGCCCCGAACGATGGCGGGAACGGGTCACATATGTCCCGTTCATCGGGACACATATGTCCACATATGGATACTGGAGAGACTGAAGGACTGACTGACGCGCGCGAGACGCCGGTCAGACCGATGGGGCGGGCAAGCCTTCCGAACCACTATCCGCTGGACTATGCTGATGGTGTGGTCGACCGTGCAAGCCGGTTGGCGTCGTGGGCCATGGGACCACCACTCACGATCCGTCACGGCGGATCATCGTCGGAGTGGCGGGACGTGTGCGCGGAGTTCGTCCGTTTGGATATTCCAGATTCAGATATTCAGGCGAAGCTGGTGAGCAGGACGGCGGCTCACGTTCGCGAGAAGACGGACGCGGGGGAAGAGCCCGATCCGATCCACTCGCTGGTGTATCACGCGGCCGCGTTGACTCAGTGGGCTCAGACCTATGACCCGGCCGCGAAGACACGGGCGAAGCAGGACCGCCGTGGAAAGCCCACGGGGTTCGTGTCCTCGGACGATGAGGACCACCAGGCAGACGCCGAAGCATGGAGGGCGAGACGTGCAGGAAGCTAACCGACGGCCGAGCAAGTGGCTCCTGGCGTTCCAGGAGCGCGCGGCGGGATACATCGCCGAAGGCGAGGCGGAACAGGAGGCAGAGGCCGAGGCGAAGGGCGTGGCGATCGCGGATCTACCGTCCATCTGGGAGATGGAATCCGCGAAGGAAGCGGCGCGGAAGACCAGAACGCGGACGGCGATCGAGGGCGAGATCCGCGAGTTCTTCCCTGGCGACCTCGCCGGGATGACGTTGGAGTCATTCAAGCCGCAGACCCAGGCCCAGGCCGACGGGGTCCAGGGCGTTCGCGAATGGGTCACGAACTACGCGACCGCCGTGGCGTCCCTGAGCGAACGTCCGAAGGCGGGGATGCTCCTGTTCGGGAGATACGGGACCGGGAAAACCCACATGGCCGTGGCGGCGCTCCGGGCTCTCACGTCCCCGCTCGTGACCATCTACTTCACCACCGTCAGGGACCTCCTGGATGAGATGCGCGAGTCCTTCGCCGACGGCGCGGGATCGCGCGCGGCCGCCATCCTGGAACGCGCGAAGCGGGCCGACATCCTGGGTCTGGACGATCTCGGACAGGAGCGCCCGACACCGTGGGTCGTGGACACGCTAGGCGCGTTGGTTCACCACCGACACGCGCGCGGGCTCCCCATCATCATCACCACGAACCTGAGCATACGCCAGATGAACGAACGCGCAGACGCGAAGACAGAGGCCGAGGGCGTGGCCCTGGGCGCGATGTATTCGCGACTCCGCGAGATGGTCCAGGGGTGGGCGTTCTACTTCGACGGCACCGACTATCGACACGAAGGACCCGCAAAATGAGCGAACAACCCCGTTATCGAACCGTGGCCGTGAGAACCTTTGAGGTTGTCCACGGGACGGCCCAGGAGTTCACCCTGTCGTGTGACACCACGCCGGTCCTGGAGGCTTATGGCGTGCGGCATGTGTTCGAGCCGCGCCTAGTTCTCCCGCCTGGTCGATACCGGCTCGAGGACACCGACGGGCGCGGGACCGTGATCCGATCCTGGGACGATGACCACGACACCTGGGCGGAACCGATCTGGGCGAGCCAATGACCCACGACTACATCACCGTCTGTCCCTGCGGCGGGACGCGGTTCTACACCGGGACGTATGCGTTCCCGCGAACGGCGCGGCCGCAGCATCACTACGCCTGTGACCGCCTGGAAGACGGCCGCGACCACGACGGGGCGTGGGCGTTCCTGGAACTGGATGACTCCGAGGCCGCAGAATGGGACCAGGCGCTCGCCACCGAGGCCCTGCGCCTGGCGTTTGAGGAAGGAACCACGGGATGAGACTCGCAACGAAGAGACCGAACGCCGACCGTCGACGCGCCGAGGACGTGGCCCGGTCCCGGGTGGTCTGGTCGGAGAACACGGTCGCATACATGGCCGCGCGCTATGGGCGCCTGCTCCCCGATCCCAACCGAGGCACGGGCCGAGCAGAACGCCGGGCACAGGAACGCCGGTCAGATGACTGACGCAACCCTTCGCGAGATGCGAGAACTCCAGGCAGCCTACGGGAAGGCCTGCGCCGTGATCGAAGAACAGGCCCGACGGATCAGGGAACTGGAAGCGATCAACCGGGTCCATACGGGAAGGGAACCGACCCCATGCAGGGAAGCACGCACGGAACCGACCAGGCCCGTCCCTGGGAATTCGTCGGAGACAGTGAACTCCAGGGGGCTACTTCACGCGCGGTCAGGGTCTACGGTGAATCCATCCGCACGGCCGCGCGCGAGACAGGCGTATCGACCATCGCCATCGCGAACATCGTGAGCGGGATCACGGTCTACGTTGACGATATCACGAAGGAACGCCTGGTGGCGTGGCTCATGGCGCGGGGATGGTCCCCGAAGTATGCGAAGGCGAGGCAGTGACATGGCCTATCTGACCGTGGAGGCCGCGAGGGCAATGGGCGAACGCCACGCGGCCGGGGATCGGGAGCGCGTGGAACGCGGCGGCCCGGTGGCCCAGCACTCCCTGGATATGGAACGCGTTCGCCACGAGAAGTGGATCACCACCCTGGAGACGTGGGAACGCGAAGGCAACCCGGCCGAGATCCTGGCGGGCGAACGCGCCTATGGGCGGGCCCGTTGGGGAATTGACTGAGAGGAAGGCATAGAATGCCGACGTGGAATGTGGAGGCCACCCGGACGGTTTGCTTAGTGGCGGTGTGGGAAGTAGAGGCAGACACCGAAGAAGATGCTCTGGCGCTTGTAGAAGAGGACGGGATCAACCCACCTGATCCTCGGGATTGGGAGGAAGCGTCCGAGGAAGGGCGCGAAGTGGAGAGCATCAGCCAGGCGTAGCCTGATGGGGATAACCATGGACAACGCAGACCGAGCCACCAACGTCCTCGCCTGGATCGAGATCCCCGGCGAGGTCCGAGCGAAGAAGAACTCACGGACCAATCGGAAGGGAAGCGTCCCCACGGGGACCAGTGTCGCTCATCAGAAGTGGCACGCAGCGGCCACGGCGTCTCTGATGACGAAGGGACGCCTGCTCCGACTCGACAAGCAGGACGGGCCGGTGTCGGTGTATATCGACCTCTGGCGCGGGACGCTCCATGAGTATGACCCCGACAACATGGGGACCAGCGTCCTGGACCTCCTGGAAGACTATGGCGTCCTCGCCACGGACGGGTTCCCGTTGGTCCACTGCGTCCGCTCCCGTCACGCGGGAATCGACCGGGAGCGACCGCGCGCAGTGGTCACGATCTATGACGGCGCGGACGGCCCACAACTCCCGGTCGATCTCATCGAGGTCACGGAGATCGGTGACAGGGGGCGGACGTTCGTGGAGGCCGCGAAAGCATGAACGGGTGGGACCAGTGGGATGACCCGGTGATCGCTCTCACGCTGTTCGTCCAACGCTTCCAACGAGCGATGACCACGGCGCCGTATGACGCCGAACGCGCGAAGAACGGCCACAAGCGCCATCTGATCGTGGGGGCCTACAACCCGCGACCCGTGAAGGCGTGCCGATGGTGTGGGACCGGCCAGTTTGAGAAGGGCCGCCGGTCCTACTGCTCCGAGGCGTGCAAACAGGAGACCGTAACCAGGATGGTCCCCGGATATGCGCGGACGATCGTGGGACGGCGCGACAAGTGGACCTGTGAACTCTGCGGTGGTCGCGGCTATGACTGCGACCACCGTGTCCCCGTGTCCGAGGGCGGCGGTTGTTGCGGTGTGGATAACCTGCGGATACTTTGTGGACAATGCCACGGAGCGGAGACCGGGAAGCTCAGGAAGCGACTCAACGCGCAGACACGAGACCGTGAGGAAGTTGAACGCGGACAGACCACCTTCCGCCTGGACCCCATAGCTGGAGACCGTCCGTGCAGATAGAACGCCGACCGTTGGATCAGGTCACGCCACCGTCCTGGAACGTCCGCACGGGCCACGCCGTCGACGGGATCGCGGAGAGCATCACCACGCACGGGATGCTGGACCCCATCGGCGTCTGGGCCTTCCAGGACGGCGAACCCCTGGAACCGCCCCACCTGATTGTGGAAGGCTCCGGCCGGTTCTACGCCGTGAAGGAGCTGGGCCACGAAGACATCCCCACGATCCCCCACGACTTCCCCGACGAAGCGGCCGCGCAAGCCTACGCGATCAATCACAACCTCCAGACCGACGAGTCCGAGTTCGATGATGCGCGGCTCGAGGCCACGCTCACCGGACTGGAAGCACGGGAACGACTCCACGAGTCCGGGTTCGACGGGTCCGCGCTGGTCGAGCTACGGGAGCGACTGGACCAGGCAGACCAGGACGAAGCAATCAGGAGGCGCGAACTCCTGACCGACCCCGACGAAGTTCCCGACGAACCCGACGCGCCCATCACCGAGCGCGGGGACGTGTGGGTCTGCGGGGACCATCGGGTTATGTGTGGGGACGCGACGGACGCGGACGCGGTTCGGGGGCTCGTGGTAGAGCGGTCGGCAATCTGCTTCACCTCCCCACCGTATAACGCGGACTCAAACGCCCTGAGCGGGAACACCCACATGCGTGCATCGAGATACATCGGTGACGAGGACGCGCTCGAGGCGGGGAGCTATCGGGAGCTACTGTCTGAGTTCGTCACTGTGGCGCTCGAGCGTTGTCGGGTGGCCGTGGTGAATATCCAGCTGCTTGCGGGGAACAAGCGGGACGTGCTGGAGTGGCTCCACGGTCTATCTGCCCATCTCGTAGACATCGCGATCTGGGACAAGACACACGCCGCGCCGCAGCAGGCGCAGCGTGTGATGAACTCGCAATACGAACTGCTCGTGTTCCTTTCACCAGAGACCCCCGCCAACAGGGCCATCGAGACCGCGGACTTTCGAGGCACAGTGCCGAATGTCTACACTGCCCCTCCCCAGCGCTCCAACGAGGCCTCCGCCGTCCACGCGGCGACGTTCCCCGCCCATCTCCCGGAGTGGGTCCTGTCCACGTTTGACGCGTCACGGGGAGCAGTGTTCGACCCCTTCCTCGGCTCAGGCACGACGATGATCGCTGCGGAGAAGCTAGGGCGCGTCTGCTACGGCATGGAGATCGAGCCGCGCTACGTGGACGTAGCCGTGCGCCGATGGATGAACGCCACCGGCCAGGTAGCCACGCGCGAGAGCGACGGGATGGAGTTCCCGCATGAGTGAGGCAGCGTTGATGGACGGGCTGATACGCGCGGCGCGGATGTATGCTACTGCGAACCTGGCGGCCGCCGTGTGTTCGCGGAAGCACCACAAAATGCCGGAGTGGGGCAAAGACGAGCGCTGCCAACATTGGGAGCAGGCCTTCGCCCGGGGCATGGGGGACTTCGTGGGCGGTGTCGAACTCACCCGCGAGGGGGAAGCAGTCGCGTTGGTGATCGAGGAGGGCGGCTCCGATGAGTGAGTGCAAACATCTCTCGTGGGCCTGGGCGCGGCCCTACGCTCCCGAGGGATCGGACATCTCGTGGATCTGCGAAGGATGCGGGCTCGAGATGACCCAGACCGAGATGGACGCGTGGATGCCGCACGACGACCCGGCGCAACTAACCCTGTGGGGGAGCGAGGACGATGGGACAGAGGGATAGACGGACGGCGACCATCACCCAGAAGACACGCCGGGACAGGATGACCGAGGCCGCGCGCATCAGGATTAACCACGGCAGCCGACACAAGGCCGCGCGCATCGCTGAAGTGACTGCCCACCGGATCGAGATATGGGAGCGCGGGGACCCGGAGTGGTTGTCCGTGATGGAGGAACTGGAAGCAGAACGGACGGCGGATCTGGACCGCCGATTCACGCGCAGACACTAGGGACCACGATGTCCAGCAATGTCC
>Ga0233437_1002011_pt1 | contig 33208 bp, 24 predicted proteins | sample SI_122_August201_FD_182714 | JGI IMG/M metagenome (GOLD analysis project Ga0233437, IMG submission 182714) | Seawater microbial communities from Saanich Inlet, British Columbia, Canada - SI_122_August2016_200_MG | ecosystem: Environmental > Aquatic > Marine > Inlet | place: Canada: British... | reverse complement strand
AACAGTCTTTTTCCATCGTAATCTCCTTAAGTTAGAGTTGCATATTTTGCTCTAACATAAGGTGAACCAAATGTCCCGTACTTTCTCTGATTTTTTCATTCTCTCCAACAGCCGTGATTTACACCCTGATCGAACTGGGAACTTCTGAAGTACGTTTGGACCTTCCTGCCTGGGCAAATTGTGTATCGAGAGAGTGGCAAGCACTCGATCAGCTAGGGTTGGTAGGCAAGGAGTTGCTCAGCCACCTCGAAGCAAAGCTGAACGAAGCTTGCGCACCTTTGGACGCTCATGCTGGCTGGGACCTTGAGAATGCGATTTCTGTTTCCTTTCGCGAAGTAAGAAACCGGCCGTTAAGCAGATGGGAAGCTAAGGTGCGTTTCGCATTGAGTGCTGTTCTTTTTCCATACGCATCAAAGCGAGATTTTCAAAAAATCGAGTTAGCGCTACGGGTTTTCAATCCTGCACTGCCTGAAATTACACTGACGCCAGGCTTTGCTTCGCCAGCGAAAGCCGTTTTCAACGCTATTTCTGAAAAAAACTATGTAGGCGCAATAGGTAACGCAGAGTTCTTCTTCCTAGGCTATCATGAACTGATCGAGCGAGATGAGGATAGACGCTGGACCTACCTTGAGGCCTTGGCAGTAATCATTCCATCCTCAACCGTGAGACGAGGTTTTTTCGCCCCCTCTGTTGATGCATCATTTAGGTCCAAAGAGCTTCCTGATTTTGGCTCCGCAACGACCTCTCATGAGACCTGCTGGCATTTGAGGCCTGACTTTTCTTTCTTTGGTTCTTTCACTCCTGCCTTTCCTCTTCAGACTTTTGCGGAATTGATTGGAGCAAGAGATAGTGATTTTTTTCGAGTTAGTTGGAGGAACGGCAGGACAGGGGATGTGAGCAACTGCGGACGCCCGGTACAGGAAGGTTGCCTGCTTGCGGTTAAACGAACGGCTGTTCGCCTTCCTAGCGATAAGAAATTGGCCTGGATTCTTAAGGTCGATGGGGAAACAGTCACAATGGTCGACTCGCAAAATAATCTACTGGTGTAGCTATGACAATGGAGACTATGCAGACTCCGACTACTCGCGCTGAGTTCGAGCGCCGGTTTCATCTTCTTCAGGAGACTATGCGCCAAAGGAAAATCCTTTTTCCCCCAGGTGTGACGTCAGGAATCGAAAAGGTCCGACTTCTTCCAAACGGCCGAATTGATTTTCTCAGTGTAAACGAGTCGGCACGACTACTAGCCAACATGATGAACCAATTTGAAGGCGAAGCATTCAAAGCAAGGCTGACCCGAGAAGCACCGAAGGATAGTGCTCCAGAGCATCCGTAAGAGGTGGTTTTCACAATGCTGGCCTGCTCGCGGATTGGCTTGAAGCGGGGATAGTGATGCCTTTCAATGATTATTATCCTATTCTTGAATCTGGTTTGACCTGAATATTTCAAGAATGCCGAAAGTAAGTGAAACTGAAGAGGGGGTTTTTCCGGCGCCCCTTTTTGATTGGGCCATACAGCATGTGGTGGTGATTGTATTTTGAAAGAATTCTGAGGTATCTCCAACGTATCTCAGGAATTCAATGATTGATCTGCCAGTGTTGAATAGTTTTGACGCATGTGCGATGCTGATCTGATGTAAAAAATCCTTTCCCGGGATGGGGTGATCCGAAAACGGACCAACCCTCTTTATCGCTCTTCCCAGATGAACCGATACGATTTTTTGCTGATTTCTTGCTTATCAAATTGTAAGTTTTGTGTATAAAAAGCCCTTCAATAATGGAGATAACGAGATGGCTGAAAGGTGGCGGGCCTATGGGGCCTATACATCATTATGTCTTTGGAATAATAAAAGAACCGGGTGATATGCCTAATGTATTATACAAGATTCCATATGCCGTTTTGTGAAATGATTCTGGTGGGGAACGAAGAGGGTTTGACCCATCTTCATTTAAATACCGGGGAGGGCAAGAGGTTATTTGAAATAGCCGATGAGTGGGTTCAAAATGATGTTTTTTTTTCGGGCACCATGGATCAGATTACCGATTACTGCAGTGGAAAACGGAAAACATTCAATGTGACCATCAATCCCCGGGGAACGGAATTTCAGCAGAAAGTGTGGAAGAAATTAACCGGAATTCCCTATGGCGAACTTCGTACCTACAAGGCGCTCGCGGGAGCAATGGGGAATGAAAACGCCTCAAGGGCCGTGGGTATGGCCAACAGCAGAAATCCCATTCCCCTCATAGTGCCCTGTCACAGGGTAATCGGGACAAACGGAAAACTGACCGGCTTCGCCCACGGATTGGCGATGAAGGAAAGGTTGATCAATTTTGAACAAGAGCATTGCCGTTAGAACCAAGGCCCTTAAAACGTCAATCCTTGCTTTTCCCTGCGGGGATCCCCAGTAATGTCTTTGCAAGCTTGATTTTCTTGCCCAATTCACCTTCCCTGAAAATCATCACCCGTTGGGCCTGGGGCGAACCTGCGCCGTGCATGGATTCCACCAGGGTGGTACCGCCGGTCATGGCCTCGATCAGGCGGGCAATCTTGATGCGGTGCTCGGTGGGAATCCCTTCCACACCGGAAAAATACTTTTTCACCAGGTGCCCCACCTCCTCGCTTTCCAGATCATACTGGCTGGGAAGGGTGGCGAGAAACCCACCCGCCAGGTCCACGGCCAGGCGGGCGATTTCAAAATGGAACCGGGTGACATTCTGTTTGCACACATTGGCCAGCATGGTATCCACCATGTAGGCGCCCGAAGGGGTCGGTTCCCCTTCGGCGGAGCAGGCGATGGAGGAGCTGTAGAGGGTCTCGGATAAATGAATCATTTCCGTGACCTTATCTTTTACATGGGAGGCCTTAGCTGTACCCTGAATCTGGGCCAGGTAGCTGACAGCACCTGTCAGCACATCCATGAGACCGGTTTTGCAGGCGCCGTAATTGGCCCGGTGGTGTGCCGCAAACCGGTAAACAAGGTCCCCCGCGAACTCGGCTTCACCATCCATGAATACCCGCTCCGTGGGCACAAATACATCCTCAAAGGCGATCACCGCTTCCCCGCCCACGGACCCGAAAGAGGGCTTACCCACATCAATGCGTTCCTCAAAATCGCGGCGGTAATCGTTGGCTTGACGTCCGAAGATCATGGTGACCCCCGGTGCATCCACCGGCAAGGCGCAGACCACTGCATAGTCTTTGGAACCATCATCCATGGCCGTGGTGGGCATCACCAGGATTTCATGGGAGTTCACGGCGCCGGTCATATGAATTTTCGCGCCCCGGATGACGATCCCGTCATCCCGCCTCTCAACCACCCGAACATACTGGTCCGGATCGGGCTGGTCGGCGGGGGATTTACTCCGATCGCCCTTGGGATCGGTCATGGCCCCCACCACCATGAGATTTTCATCCTGAATGTGGATCAGCCATCTTTTAAACCGTTCAAAATAATCGGTGCCCAGTTTTTTATCGATTTCATAGACCACGGAATAGGTGGCATTGATGCCGTCATGGCCCACGCACCGCTGAAAACAGGTAGCTGTTTTCTGGCCCAGCACCCGCAGAAGTTTGACCTTTTTGATCAGGTCTTCGATGTTCTGGTGTACGTGCGTAAAACGACCGATGGTCCTCCCGGTCAAGTGGCTGGTGGTCGTGGCCAGGTCTTTATATTCCTCGTCACTGGCTAAAGCATAGGTCATGGCCGCGGCACGCACGTGCGGGGCTGTGGCCGGGTGACGGGTTACGTCCTCGATTTTCTTTCCCTTGTAATAGATCTTAGGGTGTAACTGCCGAAGGCTTTCAATATATTCCGGCCCGTTTTTGAGTTTCATGATGGCTCCTTTATTGGCTTTAAGATGTAACCTTTTCTCTCAGTTCCCGGCGAAGAAACTTGCCGGTCAGGGTCTTGGGAATTTCAGCAACAAATTCCACTTTCCTGGGGTATTTATAGGCGGCCATGCGGGCCTTACAAAATGAAATAATTTCCTCGGGTGTCACGGAGGCCTCCATCCCTTCTTTTAACGCGACAAAGGCTTTTACTGTCTCTCCCCTGTAAGGGTCGGGCTCACCCACAACGGCGGTTTCTTTTACCGCAGGATGCTGGTAAATCACGTCTTCCACATCCCGGGGCCAGACCTTGTAGCCGGAGGCGACGATCAGATCCTTTTTGCGGTCCACCAGGTAGAACCAGCCGTCCTCATCCATCTTACCCACATCGCCGGTAAAAAGCCAGCCATTACGGATGGCGTGCTTTGTCTCTTCCGGCTTCTGCCAGTACCCGGGTGTCACGATGGGACCGGAATCAACGATTTCTCCCACCTCTCCCGGGGAAAGCGCCTGAGCCCCTTCATCCAGATCCATGATTTTCATGACGCAACCGGGGACCGGAACCCCCACCGAGAGGGCTCCGCTTTCCGCATCCACCGGGGCCTTTGTTCCCCAGGGCACAATATGGGAGGGGGAGTTGGTTTCGGTCATGCCGTAGACATTGTATAGATACAGCCCGGTTGTGTCCTCAAATTGCGCAACCGTCGCTTCCGAGACCGGGGCACCCCCGCTATAGGCTTTGGTAAAACTTTTAAGATTCCTCTTTTTGATGTCCGGATGGTTCAAGAGAGCAATGTACACGGTAATGGAAGCCACCGTTACCGTCACCTTCCATTGTTCAATAAGGCGAAGGGTTTCGCCCGGGTCAAAGCGGTAATAGAGCACCAGCGGGATACCCGAAAGCGCAGCCGTGGCAAGATGGGCCACCTCTCCCGTCACATGAAAAAGCGGGGCCACGCCGAGCACCACATCATGAGAATCGATCTGTTGCATGGCCTGATATACGCGGGCATTGAAAGCGATGTTGCCGTGGGTGTTCATGGCCCCTTTGGGGGGGCCGGTGGTTCCCGAGGTATAAGTCAGGTACGCCACATTTTCAGGGGTAACACCAGGGTCATCTGGTGATTTTCCTTGAAAAGCCTCGATCATTTCAAGCATATCCAGGGCCCCCGGCACAGCAGTCTTTCGAGCACTTTTCAAAAGGGCCGGAGGATCAACACCGGGTGGAATAAACGCCAAAGGGGATGTGGTGATGAGTTTTTCTATGGATGTGTTTTCCAAAAAGGAGCGGTCCAGATTGGATGCGACTTCATCGAGGGTCAAAAAGAGCCTGGCACTCGAATCCTGGCAGAAATAGGCCAGTTCCTTTTCCTTGTACATGGGGTTCACGGGCACTACGATGGCTCCCAGCTTCCACGCCGCATAGGTGGCAATGGGGAACTGGGGGACATTCTGAAGATCCAGAATGATCCGATCTCCTTTTTGGAGACCCAGATCCTCAAATGCTGCGGCCAGCTGATCTGAAAACCGGTCAACCTGGTTGAAGGATATCTCGTGATCGAAATAGTATATGGCCGGTGCATAAGGATTGAGAGCGGCGCTTTTTTTGAAATCCCCGAGAGCTGTCTCGTTTGTGAGATCAAGATCATGGGGGACGTGATCCGGGTAATTTTTCAGCCACGGTCTTTTTTCGTAAATGGATGCCATTGGTCTCTCCAGAATCATCAACAGATGGTCCAGCCGCCGTCAATATAGATGGTCTGACCGGTAATGAAGTCTGAAGCGGGTGCTGCCAGAAAAATGACGACCCCTTCCATCTCGGGCAAATAGCCCCATCGGCCCATGGGCGTCCGTGTGTTAATGAAATTGAAGCGCTCAGGGTCATCGCGAATGGACTTCACCATTTCGGTTTCAAAATAAGTGGGACCGATGGCGTTAACACGAACGCCCTGCTTGGCCCATTCAAGGGCCATAACCTTGGTCATTTGATCTACGCCTCCCTTGGCGGAAGCATAAGCCAGTTGGTTCGGAAGCGCAACCTTCCCCAGGATGGAACCCATATTGATGATCTTCCCGTAGCCTCGATCCAGCATATGGGGGGCTACGGCCTGGGCCACCAGAAAATATCCTTTCAGATTGGTGCTGATCACCAGGTCCCAGGCCTCTTCAGGATAATCAAGGACGGGCTCTCTATGGTTCAGTCCGGCGTTGTTCATGAGAATATCGATTTTTCCGAAGCGCTTCAGAATCCTGTCCACGCCTTCATGGACGCTTTTCTTGGACGTGACATCAAAGGCGAATCCTTCGGAATCTCTTCCCAGTGCCTTAATGGCTTTTGAAACCCGTTTCAAATCCTCAGTGTTCCTGCCGCAAACGGCCACATCCGCGCCGGCCTTGGCCAGGGCCATGGCGGAACTCTCTCCCAGCCCCTTGGTGCTGCCGGTCACCATGGCAACTTTTCCGCTCAAATCAAAAATCTCCATTCGCCCCATTTCTCCCTTATGAAGGCCTTCCTTCACTGTCCCAGCCCCGAACGTGGTAATATTCCTTCAACATTACGTCCATCTGCTCCCGGGTAATGACCTTGCCCGTCTCAGGCAGGGGTTCCTCATAAAACCGCGGCGGCAGACGATCGTCCTCGATGGTGAGACCTTCCTGAATATTGAAACGCCGAATCTGGTCGGTGGTCCTGCGGGCAATAGCCACCATCTCTTCCGTGGATAGACCGAGTCCCGTAACGGCATTCACCATCTCTTCCAACTGATCCCATTGATAGAGATCACGGTAAAAACGACACAGGATCAGGGTATCGAAAAATGTCAAGCGGTCTTCCCACTGGGTGAAAACCTCGGCCTTCCCTTCAATTTTTTCAGGGTCCACAATACCGCCCAGTTCGGGCTTATAGAAGGTGGCCCGCAAGTGGCACGCGCCCCGTTGGGATGTGCCGTAAGCCAGCCCCATGCCTTTCAGGACGCGGGGGTCGTAACCGGCGGGTTCGAGACCTTTTACATGGATGGCTATATCCGCAACCCCCATTTTTTTGCCGGCGATTTTGATCCCTTCCGCGAGGATGCCTCCCAAACCCTTACTATACGCCATATCTTTCAAAAGGGCAGCGATTTTATCCACATGGCCGTAGGGGATGTCATCATCGATCTTTCCCAGGCGCGAGGCCTCCATGGCCAGCCCCACCAGGTTGCCTGCACTGATGGTGTCCAGCCCCAATCGATCGCAAATATCATTGAGATAAGCAATTTCCTCTATGGTGTCTACGCCGCAAAGACCGCCGAATGCAAAAATGGTTTCATATTCAGGACCTTCGATGGTCAGCCCCTTATGACGTCCATTCTTGACCGTGGCCAGCCGGCCGCAGGCGATAAAACACTTGAGGCACGCGTTGGGTTTCACTTCACAACGTTCGTGCAGGGCTGTTGCATTGATCTTATCCTTGTGGGGCACGGTTCCTTCATGCCAGTAACGGGTGGGAAAACACTTCATATTGTTGGTGATATCCACCAGCATGGGGGTTCCCATGGATTTGTAGGCTTTGACGCCCGCATCCCCTTTGGCCTTTTGGCCAATGGTTTTGGCGAACTGTTTTACCCTGTCCCCATGGGCCGTCTCTTTTTTCACGTCTCCCCAGAAGACAACGCCCTTGATGTTCTTGGACCCCATCACAGTGCCCACCCCGGTGCGGCCCGCTGAACGCCAGTAATCGTTTTCGATGACCGCGAAACGAACCCGGTTTTCGCCTGCCGGACCGATGACCACCACACCGGACCGTGAGGCCTCGGGGCGATTTTCCTTCATCCAGTCTTTGAGCCGGTCTTCGGTTTCAAAGGTATCAAGCCCCCACAGGTTTGAAGCGGAGTGAAATACAGCGCCCGTGGGTGAGATCTCCAGCCATACCGGTTCATCCGAGGCCCCCGAAATCATCACCGCATCAAAGCCTGTGGCGGCCATGGGTTCGGCTGCCGTGCCACCGGAATAGGATTCCGAATACCCGCCGGTCTGGGGTGATTTGGTATACACGCCGTGCCGGCATGATCCCCATATAGCAGTACCCGTCAGGGGACCTGTGGCAAAGATAAGGTGGTTATCAGGAGAGAGGGGATCGACGCCGGGCGGGTTATGGGCCAACAGAAGATGGATGCCCAGACCCTTACCGCCCAGGGTTTGGCTAAGCAAACTTTCGGAAAGGGGTTCCCGGATGGATGAACGTTTTGACATGTCCACGCTCAGTATTTGTTTGAAAAATCCGAACATTTCTTACCGTCCTTTCTAATTCACAGGACGCGGCGATAGATATCTGCCGCATCCTTATGTGACATTGCCCTCGGATTATTGGCCAGAAGCCGGGTTACCTTCATAACCCCCTCTGCCAGATCGTCAATGTGGTTTTCGGTTACCCCGAATTCACTGAGGGTGGAGGGGACCTGCAGATCTTGAGCCAGGATCATAACGGCATCCACGGCTGCTTCGGCAGCCTGCCGATCGGAGAGCCCGTCCACCGGTTCACCCATAAGCGCCGCAATATCCGCGAATTTCGCCAGGTTCCCCACCAGATTAAATTTCATCACCTCGGCCAGCATAAGGGTGTTGGCCACCCCGTGGGGAATGTGGAATTCGGCCCCGATGGGATAGGCAAAGGCATGAACGGCGGTCACACCCGCGTTGGCAAAGGCGATTCCCGCCAGAAGGCTTGCTTCAAGCATGGCCGACCGGGCGTCGAGATTCTCTCCGTGAGCATAGGCCGTGCGCAGATTGTCGGCAATTAACTCGATGGCCCTTGTGGCAAACATGTCCGTCATGTCATTGGCGTTCACACTGGTAAAGGCTTCTATGGCGTGAATGAGCGCATCCATACCCGTTGCCGCGGTGACCGGGGCCGGAAGCCCCAGGGTCAGCAGGGGGTCCAGCAGGGCAACTTTGGGAAACAGGTGGGGACTCACCACACCTTTTTTGAGTTTGTCTTCTTCGTCCGACAGGATGGCAATGGGCGTGACCTCACTCCCGGTTCCGGCCGTTGTGGGAATCATGATGGTGGGCAGTCCCGGTTTGGGCACCAGATCGATACCGCAATAATCAATAATGTCCCCGGAATTTTTGAGCATCACCGCCACGGTCTTGGCAATGTCGATGGGGCTGCCGCCTCCCAGTCCGATGACACATGTTGGCCTGAAATCCTTTACCGCCGAAAGACAGGCTTGAACGGTCTCATGCCGGGGATCGGGGGACACTTCGCTGAAAACCATATATTTGACGCGCGCTTCCTTAAGAGATGCCTCCACGGGCCCCAGGATACCCGCATCAACGATCCCCGGGTCGGTAACGATGAGGGCCCGGGCAGCTTTCAAATCCCGTATTTCCCGGCCCAGACCATTCACGGCGCCAAGCCCCATGACAATCCTGGGCGTTGTTCTAAAAATACTGATGTTATCCAACATAGCTAAAATCTCCCTTTTGTTTTTATCCTAACGTCCCAGAATGAGGCTCAAACTCTCATCTTGCTCAATCTCTTGAGGCGTTCCCTGAAAAATGGCTTCTCCTCGTTCGACCACATAAGCCCGATCCGCCACCCGGGCCGTATTGGCCAGATTTGACTCGGCCAGAAGAATGGAAATGCCCATGTCCCGAATACGCCCCATGGCCTCGGAGAAATGCCGGACCACCAGGGGGGACAGTCCTTCAAAAGATTCATCCAGAAGCAACAGATTCGGTTTCAGGGCCAGAGCGCGGGTAACGGAGACCATCTTTTTTTCCCCGCCCGACAGGTTGCCCCCCTTCCGTTCCCAGAGGTTCCTAAGCTTGGGGAAAATTTCAAACCCCTGCTCAAGATCAAAAGTTTCCCCGCTTTCCCGCTTTTCGATGATCCATGTGGAAAGTTTCACGTTTTCCTTTACCGTCAGTTCGGGAAAGACCCGTGCGTCTTCAGGCGAATATGCCAAACCGTAGAGAACCCGCTTCCGAGTGGGCCAGCTCGTGATTTCCTCCCCTTTGAACAGGATGCTTCCAGATCCGGGCGCATAAAGCCCCAGGATGCACTTGAGAATGGAACTTCTTCCCGCCCCGTTACGTCCCAATAGCCCGACAATCTCTTTTTCACCCACATCCAGTGACACCGATCGCAAAATGTGGCTCCTGCGGACGAAGAAATCTAAATCTTTGATGGATAGCAGCATGGTCAATCGCTCACCCCGAAAAGCGTCTCTTTCACCTCTTTGTTCTCCATAACCTCTGACGAGGCGCCATCGGCCAGGATTCGGCCCTCGGCCAAAACCATAACACGGTCCGTGTATTCGGCTACAATGTCCATGTCATGCTCAATGATGAGGGTCGCAGTACCCTGTTTCTGGATTGCCGAGACAATCGTATCCATCACCTTGAATTTGTCGGATGTGGCGACACCGCTGGTGGGTTCGTCCAGGAGAAGAAACTTGGCTTTGAGTGCAAAGGCCATGGCGGTATCGAGAATCTTCTTGTCGCCCTCACTCAAGGCTCCGGCCAGCTCAGAAGAAAATTGAGCCAGGTTGAAGGTCTCCAGAATATTCACGGCCTCTTCTTTCATCTTCCTGTAGGCGCCGGCAGGTTTGAAAAAACGCCCGGACCTGCCCTCGATGGAAAAGAGGCAGTTGCGCACATTGTCCAGAACACTCAGTTCCTCGAAAAGTTGTGTGATCTGAAAATTCCGCGCAATGCCAAGGGCAATGCGGACGTGGGCCGGTGCGGTGGTGATGTCTCTATCATCTAAAAGAATCTTTCCTGAATCGGGCCGAAGATGCCCGCTGATCAGGTTGACCAAGGTGGTCTTCCCCGCGCCGTTGGGTCCCAATAGTGCCACCACCTCATTTTTTTCAACTGAAAAACTGGCTTCGCTGATCACCATAAACTGCCCGAAAGATTTCTGTACGTTCTGAACCTGCAACATAAGTGTCTCCCTAAGCGTTCTTCGGCTTCAAGCGGTTGATCAGACTCTGAATTCCCCCGGTAATGCCACCGGGCAGGGCCAGCACGAGAAAAATCAATGTGGCGCCGATAATCAGCATCCAGTATTGTGTTGTGGCGACAGCGTAGAGCCTTAGATACGTAAAAGCAACCGCGCCTACGATGGGGCCTTCAAAGATCATAAAGCCGCCTAAGAGAACCATGTAGACCACTTCCCCTGAAAACACCCAGTTGCAGATTTCAGGGGTGATGTGGCCGTTAACGAAACTCCAGACACCCCCTGAAAGCCCAGAGAATGTCCCCGAAATAATGAACGCATAGAGGCGGTATCGTTTCACTCGAATGCCGATCATTTCAGCACGGAGTTCATTGTCCCGGGTGGCCTGCAGGATTTTTCCGAATGGAGAGTTCACAATGGCCAGCATGGTAAGGCTTGCGGCCGCGAAAATTCCCACAACGATGTAATAATAAGGACCGCAAAGAAACTGAAAACGCCGCATTCCCTCGAATTCATACCCGAAAAAGAGAGGGATGGGTACACGAATGCCGTCTGATCCACCCGTGTAATGGTATGCTTTTTCAAGAACTGCAAAAAGAAGCATGCAAAGCGCCAGGGTGAGGATGGAGAAAAAAACACGGGTGTGGCGAACGCAAACAAGTCCGAAAAGAGCCGATATGGCCGCCGAGACCAGAAGGGCCGCTAAAATGGCGTTTTCAAACGAAAAATGGTCGGGCAAATACATGTAGAGGAGTCCCACGGCATAGGCCCCCGCGGCAAAATAGGCCCCGTGTCCGAATGAGAGAAGCCCCGTATAACGCAACAACAGGTTCACCCCCAGTCCCATGATGGCCAGGGAGAGCCCCGTTTCCATGAGGGTCAGATGATAAGGGGTTATGAATTGAGGCAGGGCAAGAAGGACAATCAATGCGACCGCATAACAGGCGGCACGGGGGTTCAGTATATACTTTTTCATTAATTTTCCCTTCTATTTCTGACCAAACAGACCTTCGGGCCGAATGACGAGAATCACCACGGCTATGAGAAAAAGCAGCGGCATTTCAAGTTCAGCAAAATAAGCAATGGTGAAGGATCGTGTGAGCCCCACAATGAGGGCCCCCAGAAAAGCACCCTTCAGGCTCCCCAAACCGCCGATGACCACCACGATGAATGCCATGATCAGCGGGTCCATTCCCATCCCCAGCACCGCGGGCGTGGTGGGGACCACCAGGGCCCCGGCAAGCCCCGCAAAAGCGGAACCCAGCATAAAGGCGGCGATGGTCAGACTTCTCATGGGAATGCCCATGGCCTGGGCCATCTCCCGATCCATCTCTATGGCGCGAAGCATGATGCCCAGCCGCGTTCTGACCATGAGCCACCAGATGAACAGCCCCGCTGCCAGGGCACAGGTCATGACGAACAGGAAATAGACCGAATAGATGTGGCCCATAATGTCGATGCTGCCCATGGCGTCAAAAGGGGCCGAAGCATATCGTGACTCGCCGCCGAAAATCAGTTTGATGAGATCCTCGATGAGCATGAGAATACCGAAGGTGATGAGGAGCTGGTACTCCAGAGCGCGTCGGTACATATGCTTGAGCAGGGTCGTCTCCAGCACAAACCCCACCACGCCTGCCACGGCTACGGCGCCCAGGACAGCCACCAGCATCATGACGGGAAGGCTGCTCTGGGCCATGAGCCCGATCAGGTAAGCGGCCACGAAACCGCCGACGGCATAGAGCGACCCGTGGGCCAGGTTCAAAATGCCCATGACGCCCAGGATGATGTTTAGCCCCAGGGAGGTCAGGAAGAGAAAGGCCGCAAAATATAGTCCGTTAAGGGCATATATCAGCCCCATGGGTAAAGATCCTCCTTATGGAGTCAGGGTTAATGGTTGGCGGTGTATGTGTAGGGGCGAAAGATTTTTCGCCCCTACCGCCGGCCTTTAGAGGATTTTTCCCTAGGACTTCCAGCCCTTGATCCAGGCCTCAGTGGAGATGCCTGCCGGTGCGTTCACCTGAAATGAGGGGAACACTTCCAGTTTGTCGGGATCCAGGATCGGGAAAGGATATCCCTTCACTTTCTTGGAGATTCCCACCAGGCAGTCTTCGCGAGCGTTGTGGTCTTTGTTGATGACCAGATACCCTGAAGGGGTTTCGATGCTCATGTTGCCCAGGGCCTTGGCAATATCTTCAATGCTGGGCCATCCCCCCACCAGGCTTGACGCCTTTTCCACGGCCGTCTTATAGGACGCGATGGCCTGAAAGGCATGGTATGAGGGATAGGTGGGGTACTTCTTGTAGCGTTTATTGAATTCTTCCACAAACCATTTATTGAGGGGCCATTTGTCCCAGGCGGGATAGAGAAAGTAATGGGCTCCCGCACAACAGAGAAACTGGCCCTCGGGAAAGGCATCGCCGATCTCCTGGGGATAGGGTTCCCCCCGGCTCATGGCCAATCTTGCCTGCTTAAAGAACCCGGCGCCCATGGCCTGTTTGATAAAGGTCACGGCATCTCCCCCCCAGAGGGACGAATGGACGATCTGAGCCCCCGAGCCCATCAGCGCGCTCACGTGGGCCGTATAATCGGTCGTGAAAATCTTGGGCCACAGGGTCTTCACGATCTCCACCTTCGGCAGGAGTTTTTTGATGGCCAGTTGAAAAATATGCCATGAATCCCGACCCCAGGCATAGTCCTGGTTAATGGCGGCGATTTTTTTCACATCCGGCATATATTTCTTGATGGCAAGCGCCAATGCAATATTGTCCTGACCCAGGTGCGCTGCGGTTCGAAAACCCAGTTCATACTTGGGGACTTTGAAGGGAGATTTTTTCTCCTCCATGAGCACATGTGTTCCACAGTCATAGGCCAGCATGAGTCCGCCCAGTTCATCGGACATGGGAATCACCGCCTTGCAGTCGCCCGAAGAGATATACCCCAGGATCACATCCACTTTGTCTTCCAGGATCAATTTCCTCGCCAGCTCCACCTGCCCTTTGGCGCCGCCCGCCTCATCCAGACTGATCAGATCGATCTTCCGTCCCAGGATTCCGCCCTGCTTATTGTAAACATCGGCCATCATCTTGTAGGAATTATTGCCGGGGATTCCGAAAGGTCCGGCTGCGGGTCCGCTCAGAAAGCTGATGGCCGCCACTTTGATGGGGGTTTTGGGAATGGCCTTTTTCTTTGCAGCACTCGCATGAGTAGCGCCGCCTAGAATCATGCCACCGGCCGCCAAGCCGGCAACACCCGTCGTCTTCATGAAATCCCGTCGTCCAATTTTTTTCTCAGTCATTGCTAAGCCCCTTTCTCTACCTTAAAGTTGTTAGCGCCATGATGACAATCTTCATTCTCATCGCCTGCCTACCCGCTGTTTGCTGATGCCACCACCTCCTTTTTCACGTTTTGTGTTATTTTTATTATATCTTTTGCCTATGGGGAATTCCAAGTTGGTTATTAATAATCAAATATACGGAAACCGGGTTAATGAAGCAAGGACAATAATAATTGAACACTCACGGTGAGGTTGTTGAATTGAAAAATTCAGTAACCTCGCGGTTGAATCGTTCGTGCTCCTCCATGAAGAAGCAATGGCGTTTGTCAGGGTACAGATGAAGCCCGGCCTCTGGCATCAGCTCTTTGAGTATTAACGCGTTCTGGGTGGGCACCAGATGATCGTCATCGCCGGCCATGATCAGGGTGGGCGCGGAGATATCGCCCAGTCGGTCCACGGTGTCATGACCCAGACAGGCATTGAATTGACGCAGAAACGCATCCGGCGGTTGAACATGACGCATGGAAATTTGCATAAACTGTTCAATTTGTTTCGGTTCCCTGGCGATGAATTCATCGCTGAAATAGATGTGCATGTCTTTGCGCAGAATCTGTTCATGGGCCAGTCCCTCGTTGGCCACATAAGCGTTTCGCGTCTCGTCGCTCATTAGAACCGCCTTTCGGCCCCCGCAGGATGTGCAGCCCAAAACCAGACGCTGAACAAGGTCTGAGCAAGTGATGGCCAGTTCCTGGGCTATATAGCCGCCCATGGAAATCCCCAGCACGTGGGTTTGTTTGATGCCCAAGGCATCCATCAAGTACGCTGTATCGTCGGCGAACATGCTGATTGAATAATCCATCTCCGGTTTGTCACTGCGGCCCGCCCCACGGTTGTCGAACGCGATTACCTGGAAGTGACGGGACAACTCGGGTATTTGCTGATACCACCACTCGGTGTTTCGCTTAAGCCCCATGATCAGCAACAAGGGAAAGCCCCGGCCATGCATTTCGTAATACATTTCAATATGGTTGACTTTAATCATGGGCATGGCGGCTTTCTCCCTATTTCGTCTTTCCGAATTGAAGCAGTCCTTTGATGCGGGTAACGCTTCTATGGAACCCCATCAGCAGCCCGTTGGGCAACAATAACACAACGATCACCAACATGGCTCCGTAAATCATAAAACGGTAGTCTTCAAGTCCCCTCAGCAGTTCCAGGCCCACGATCAGGGTGAAGGCACCCAGCGTGGGGCCCAGGAAAGTGCCGATGCCGCCCACCAGGGTAATGGCAACCACCTCTACCATCTCTCCCACGCTGAATACGGACTCCGGTGTCAGTATGGACAGATAGTGGGCATAAAATGCGCCGGTGACCCCGGCGAAAAAGGAGCTGATCAAAAAGGCAATCAACTTGTAGCGGGTGATGTCCACCCCCAGGCTGGCGGCTGCGTCCTGATCTTCCCGAAGGGATTTCAGGGCCAGTCCCACCTTGGAGTTCATCAGCCAATACATGGCCAGCATGGCCAGGATATAGATTCCCAGCATCACGTAGTAGTTGGGCACTTTGCTGCCGCTCCCGAAGTTCAGGGTCAAAAAATCACCCAACCTGAAGCTTGTCAGGGGTGGTATGCCGGACAGGCCCATCTCTCCCCGGGTCAGGGATACCCAGTTCTTACAAATCACCAGGAGGATTTCTGAAAAGGCCAGGGTCGCGATGGCGATGTAGGGCGCGATTCTCAGTCGCAGGCAGGGAATACCGATGGCCAGGCTCAATAGCGCCGCGAAGAGGCCGCCCAGAGGCAGGCCCAGCCAGGGTGAAACCCCCAAATGAATGGTAATAATTGCCGAAAAATAGGCGCCCAGACCGTAAAAGGCCTGGTGGCCGAAACTCAATATGCCGGCGTAGCCCACCATCAGGTTCCAGGTGGAGGCCAGAGCAGCGTAGATCAGGCATATGGTAAGGATGTTCAGGTAGTAGTCGTTGTGTATGAGCAAAGGTAACAGCGCTAGCAAGGCGAAGGTGCCCCAGAGGGTTGCGGGGTTGGCTACACGCAGCCTCAGAAGTAGTTTTCTGGCGGGCATTGGGTCCATCACCACTCCTTTGCCCCGAAAAGACCGGATGGCTTTATCACCAGTATGATGATCAACAGGGAAAAAGAAATGAGGTCTTTCCATCCCGAAGATAAGAAGAGCACGGAGAAGCTTTCACACAGGCCCAGTATGAAACCACCCAGGATAGCCCCGGTAAAACTGCCAAGGCCTCCCAGGATGACCACGATCAAGGCCTTGATCAAGGGCACCATTCCCATCCAGGGATTCACCGAAAATATGGGGGCCAGGGCGCTGCCGGCCAGAGCGGCCAGGGAAGCGCTGAGACCAAAGGTGATAGTGTATATACGCCGGAAAGGAATGCCCATCAGAATGGCCGCCTCGTTGTCCTGGGCCGTGGCCCTGAGGGCCAGGCCGAAACGCGTGCGTTTGACGATCTGCCAGAAGGTGATGATTACCACCAGGGTCAGGGCGAGAATGTACAATCGATGCCAGGCAAAAGCCATGCCCCAGATGCGCAAAACGCCGTCAAACATATAGGGGACGTTCAGGAAATCTCCGCCCCAGAACTTGAAGGCAAAATTCTGAAGGAAGATGCCGGCGCCCAGGGTGGCTACCACCGTGCTGATGTCCCAGCCCGGCTTGCCCATGAGCGGGCTGATAATGGATTTTTCAAGTATGAAAGCGATGATGAATATCAAAAAGACGGCGATGGGCACCACCAGCCAGGGGGGCAGGCCAAGTATCATCAGGCCGAAATAGGTGCCAAATCCCCCCAGCATATAAAATTCACCGTGGGCGAAATTCAACATCTTCATTGTTCCCCAAATGAGGGTGAGGCCGGTGGCGACCAGTGCATACATGGAACCCAGCACCAGCCCGTTGACAGCCTGCTCAATCATTATGGGTAAAGTAAACATACAAGTTCCAACCTATTCACATGCCGAGATAGGCTTCTTTGATGTGGGGGTTGGCCAGCAGGGCGCCGGCGTCGTCATGCATCACAATGCGACCGCTTTCCAGGACATAACCTCTCTGGGCCACGCCCAGGGCAATGTTGATGTTTTGTTCCACCAGCAAGATGGTTACCCCTTGATCGTTGATAGACCGCACAATCTCCATGACATGATCAACAAACTTGGGCGATAGGCCCAGGGAGGGCTCATCCAGAAACAACAAATCCGGCTGGGACATCAGGGCCCTGGCAATGGCCAGCATCTGCCGTTCGCCCCCGCTAAGCGTTCCGCCCAGTTGATTGCGTCTCTCCTTCAACCGGGGAAATAAATCGTAATTCTTTCCCAGAAATTCTTCCTTGCGGTTCCAGACTTTATTGACATATGCGCCTATTTTCAGATTTTCCTCCACTGTCATGCCGGTAAATATCTTGCGGCCTTCCGGGACCATGGATAACCCCAGCGAAACCCGCTCGTTGGCCGGTACGGCCTTGACGTCTTTGCCCAGCAGGGAAATCTTGCCGGCAGCCACGGGAACCAGACCACAGATGGCCTTGAGCAGGGTCGTTTTTCCGGCGCCATTGGCGCCTACCAGGGTGCATATCTCTTTGGGCCGAACCCGAATGGAAATGTCCCACAGGGCTTGGGCGTCTCCGTAATATATCTGTAAATCCTTGACCTCAAGCATGGCCCTGTACTCCGAGATAGGCTTCAACCACAGAGGCATCGTTGGCCACAACCGCCGGGGGGCCTTCACAGATTTTTTTGCCTTGGTCAAGCACTACGATTCTTTCAGAGACGTTCATGATCACCTTCATAATGTGCTCAATGATCAATACGGTGATTTTTCTCTGGCGCAGGGTGGTAATGAAAGAGACCATCTCCGCGGCCTCTGTGGGGTTCAGGCCGGCAATGACCTCGTCGAGCAGGATGAGTTGGGGGACGGTGGATAGGGCTCGCGCCAGCTCCAGCTTTTTTCGCTGCACCAGGTTCAGTGTGTCAGCCGGCATCCAGGCCTTATCCGCCAGCCCTGACCAGTGAAGGATTTCCAAAACACCCTCTATGGCCGCTTGCCTGCTGGAATGGCCCGCGCCGAAGCTGGCCCCCACCATCATGTTTTCCACCACGCTCAAGTGCAAAAAAGGTTTGGGAATCTGGAATGTGCGCGCAATCCCCCGGTTGCAGATTTTGTGGGGCTTAAGGCCGGTGATATCTTCTCCGTCGAAGATTACCTTGCCCCCGGTGGGTCCATAATAACCTGACACCACGCTGAACAAAGTGGTCTTACCAGCCCCGTTTGGGCCGATAAGACCGACTATTTCACCCTGGTTGATCGTCAGATCCACGGATTCCAAGGCGGTCAGGCCTCCGAAGCGTTTGGAAATCCCCTTCACCTTTAGTAAGGGTTCTGGCAACAGGGGCTCTGTGTTGTTATCAATACTTGCCATGGTGCCTGCAGTACGTGGTGGAGTGACTATAAATAACGATGCTCTACTGAATCCAGGGCTCTTTCTGGTATACTGCGCCAGCCAGACTGGGAGGCCAGATGATGTTGCTTTTGCCTTTTATAATCTGAGCTGTGGGGATCGGAATGAAATCCACGCCGTCCATGATCTCATGGCGCTCCTGGTTGTACTTGTAGCGGCCCAATACGCCCTGGTAGTCAGCTTGGGAAAGGGCCTTGACCACCTTCTTGGGATCCAGGGACCCAGCGTTTTCAAAGGCCATAGCCACGCCCAGCATGCCGTCATAACCGGCCGCGTTCTGGTTGTTGATACCCTTGCCGTAAGCCTTCTTATAATCATCCTGGAATTTGGCTTGGATCTTGTTTTTGGCCGGGTTCAGCAGCAGGGGGGTCCACATCAAAAACTCGGCGGCGTTGCCGGCCTGCTTAACAAGTTGGGGATAGAGGGGATAGAAGATGGCCATGTGAGAGCTGCCCAGACCTGATTCGCTGAACTGTTTGACAAAGGAAACCCCGGAATTAAGCGCTGTGAAACAGGAGACCACCACATCGGGACGGCTGGCCTTGAGCTTGGTGAGCTGGGGATAGAAGTCATTATGGCCCAGTGGCACCACCTCGTAAGCGACTTTTTTCCAACCGTTCTTTTTCATCAATTGCAAGGAAATGTCGGCGTTCGAACGTCCAAAGTCGGTGTCCTCAATAACAAATGCCACCGTCTTTTGCTTGGGTTTGAACAAACCCTTTTCATCCAGGTAGGCGTAAGTCTGAGCGATGGTCTTCCCATAGGCGCTGCTGGCAAAATCGCCTTTCCAGAAATTCCAGTATTTCTTGGGCTCGGCCACGATCCTGTCAGAGATGGCCTCGCTGACGGGCATGAAACTCTGCATGGGAAGGTTGTACTTGGGGGCCAGTTCCATGATCGCCATGGTGACTGAGCTATGGAAAGCGTCTCCCACCAGGAAGTTTACTTTGTCCTTGGTGATGAGCTTTTCCGCTACGGCCACGCCAATGGCCGGCTTGGATTGGCAGTCTTCATAAAAAGCTTTCAGCGGGATCTTCTTGTTGTATTCCTTCACGAACACGCCACCCTCGGCGTTGATTTGTTTGACGGCCAGTTCACATCCCGCTTTCAGGGAAGCGCCCGCCCAGGCAACAGGCCCACTGAGGGGCATTACCACGCCTACTTTGATTTCCTTTGGCGCCTCCTTTGCTGTGACGGTTGTAGCGAATGCAAATAGCCCTATACAAAGCAGTGCCAATACAATCATGAACCTTTTCGAAATCTTGTTTCCCATCATGGTCTCCTTTTCTCAAAATGATTTAGCTTTTCCGGTTTTGGGTCGCGGCTCGTTCTTCGGGCTGGCCCGCAATGAGCAAATACCAATACAGCGACTGCAATTAAGCAAAAAATATGCCACGGATGAGCCTGAAGCTTAAGGGTTTGAAATAGGGGGTCTTTTTGTTTATAGCCTGTCCAGCGATCCGGAACACCATATTGCAATTTTGCAAGATTGGCTCATAAAAGAGTCCGAAACCAATAGTTTCATCCATAAATTTTCTAAAACTAACCCGATATTGCAGCTTTGCAATAATATTGCGTTAATGCAATGGTGTCGTGATGTTCCCTCGTTTGAGCTTGCGCCACAGCGTTGTGGTGTGTATGCCCAATGACTTGGCGGCCTGTTCCAGGGTATGGTGCCTGTGTAAAGCCTCCTGTATAAGGCGGGATTCAAAGTGCTCCATTGCCGTCTTGAGGGCAAGCGCCTCGGATGAACCCCCTTCGGGCAGGCGCCGGTTCATGGCTTCGGGTAGATCGTCTAGCGTAATTGTCTGGCCGTCGCTCATCACGACCATCCTCTCCACAAGGTTTATCAACTCGCGCACGTTCCCGGGATAGTCGTAATGCATCAATCGATCCAACACTTCAGGGCGCATTCGCTTATGCATTCCCCGGCTATGGTTGAGCTTTTCCAATGTCTTCAGGGCCAGCAACGGAATGTCCTCGCGGCGTTCCCGCAGTGGTGGGATATTTATAGGTACCACGCTGAGCCGGTAGTAAAGATCATCTCTGAAACGTCTTTGTTCCTTCAATTGGTCCAAATTGCGGTTGGTGGCAGCGATTATGTGTACGTCCACTTTAACCGGTTTTGTACCGCCCAGCCGAGTGAAAGTTTTTTCATCGATGACCTGCAAAAGCTTCACCTGCATGGCCGGCGTCAACTCACCCACCTCGTCGAAGAATACTGTGCCGCCCTGTCCGGCCTCGACGAGACCCGCTTTGCCCTCGGAGGCTGCTCCGGTGAAGGCGCCTTTTTCGTAGCCGAACAGTTCGCTTTCCATGAGCGACTCGGGGATTACCCCGCAGTTGATCTTGGTAAAAGGCTCATCCTTGCGAGGTCCCACATTGTGGATAACCCGGGCCAGCATGCTTTTGCCTACCCCGGACTCACCCCTGATGAGTACCTGGGCTTCAAAACCGGCTACCTTGATGGCCTTTTTAACCACATCGGACATGGCCTTGCTTTTAGCCACCAGGCCCTCCAAGGCATTTTCGTATTGATCCTGCTCCCTCAGCGACTGCTGGTAGCGCTCAGTCAAGAGCTTCGCCTTGTCCAGCTCGTTTCTGAGTTCGGTCAGAGCGGTCATGTCGCGCACGTTCGAGATTACCAGGGCTATTTTTCCCTGTTTGTCGAATATGGGAGATCCGGTCACCAGAACGCGTTTTCCGCCTCGGATATTTTGCATGATGCTTACACGGCGCTTTTTCTCCAGCACATCCATGGTCACCGAGTGATCCAGCACCCCCTCTTGCACAAGGTCGTTCAGGTGTCGGCCCAAAAGGTCGTTTCGGTCCAGTCCGGCTATGCTTTCATAGGCCTGGTTTACCCTGAGTGTCCTGCCCCGGCCATCGGCCAGATACATGCCGTCCTGCGAGTTTTCGAAGATAGCCTCCAACTCACGTACAAGGTCCCGATAGCCCTCTAGCTGGGAGACAATCGCTTCATATTCGGAGATATCCTGAAAAACGCTGAAGAGGCCGACAACCCGACCGTCAGCCATGATGGGGTTGCGGTTGGCGATGATGGTGGTCTGCCGGATTTCAAGCCGCACACCGATTTGAGGTTGTCCGCTTTCCAAGATCCTTTTCATGTCCGGCCACGTCTCGGGCCGCAATTGGGACATGCGCCTCCCCACCGGCGAGACGGAATCATTGAATGTGCGCATGGCCGCTTTGTTGTAGACCAATATTTTTCCCTGGCGGTCTATGATGACGATACCGTTGTACGACGCGTCAAAGAGAGGGGCCATTTGCTGTGCAAATTTCAGGATGTTCCGTTCCTCGCAGTCTTTAGCCATATTGAATTTTCCCTGAAAAGGTGGATGTGGTCAAAAGTAAGCCGCTATTTTCATGCCTGTTCATACTGGATGGGCGTTTAGTTGTGGGCTAGGTGCCTCGGTAAAAAATATTTGAATCTCATTCGTTCAAGATAAACCGGTTCCGGATGGCGCCGATCCCTTCCACCACGCATTCCACAACATTCCCCGGTTTGAGGGTAACGGGCGGATCCCTGAAAATGCCCACACCCGCAGGGGTTCCGGTGGAAATAATATCCCCCGGTTCCAGGGTGATGTCGCAACTGATGTTTTCAATGATGGCGGGGATGTCAAAAATCATGTCCCGGGTGTTGCCGTCCTGCATGATCTCACCATCCACGGTGGCGGTCAACCGGAGGTTTCGGATGTCGTCTAACTCATCGGGTGTGACAATACAGGGCCCCATGGGTGCAAATCCGTCATAGGATTTTCCTCGAAACCACTGCTTGTCTGCAAACTGGGCTTCCCGCCCGGAAACATCATTCATCACCGTGTACCCGGCGATAACGCTGAACGCATCTTTCCGGGGAACCCGCTTGCACTGTTTCCCGATCACCAGGGCCAGTTCAACCTCCCAGTCGATCTTCCCGCTCTCTTGAGGCATCAGGACCGGGTCTTCGGGGCCGTTCAAGGTATTGGGGGTTTTGCAGAAGATCAGGGGTGTCTCGGGTGTTTTCATGTGGCCTTCTTTGGCGTGCTCCGCATAGTTTTTCCCCAGGCAGATTATTTTGCCGGTGGTATGAATTGGGCAACCCAGGCGCACCTTCATTTCCGTGCCCGAATGATCCACGTGGCGAAGCTTTTCCGGCCACTGGTCTTTAAAGAAAGCCGGACCAATATCCGGGATTTCCGGAAACAGTTCCCGTAAATCAACAATGGCGCCGTCCTTCATGAGTCCCGGCCGTTCTTCACCTGAATTTCCAAATCTTATGAGTCTCAATTTATTTCCTCCTTTTGATGATCAATAATCATAATTCCAGTTGAATCCCAGCCCTGCGCCCGACCGGGTGCCGGCTTTGCTCTCAACCGTGAAATTGGGGGTGATGTTGACTTCTACAATCACATCCTGTTTTGCGTCCGTTATGTCCTGTTCAATGCCCACATAGACCCGATCGGTGACATACTTTCCCATGGTGACGCTGGGTCCGGTGCTGTTATCACTGCCATCACTGTTCTTTTTCCCATCCCCGTCCCCGCCACTGAAATCCAGGCGATCAAGACCCAGGAAGCTTCGTGTTTTGCCCATCACATCGGGCCCGTAACCCCCGGCCAGCTCGTTCACTGAATAGGCCAGCTGAAGGGCCTGAAACGTGTTCAGTTTGGCCGCCGACTGACCAAAGAGAATTTGGGCCATGATTTCGTCCTGGGGCCGGGACGGCTGGGAGGACAGTTTCAGTTTGAAGGCATCGGCAGGTCCGGTAACATCCACCTGAGCGGTGATCTCTCCGGCATTCACCTGAGTGTTAATGTTCAGGAAAGGCACGGGGGGCGTGGCGCCGTCAAAGGCAATTTGTCCGCTGATGACTTTAAAGGTTCGGGAAAGGCAAAGAAAGGTCCCCCTGACCACGTTTAAAGTCCCTCGAACCACCGGGTTGTCGGCAGGCCCCTGTACCGTCAGTCTCCCCTTGAATTCCACATCCAGCCCGCGGCCTCGAACAAAGCATTTATCGGGGATATTGACCCCCAGATCCAGTTGAATCAGTGTTCCGCCCTTTTTGGATTTTGATTTTTCCGATGCCTCTGCTGTGGGATCATTGATGATTGTGACGGGAATGACCGTCACATCCGGCGGAAAACGTTTGGGAATGGCAATTTCCGTACGTTCCAGATTAATTTCCCCGGTCAGATCCATCCGGTCCTTGTTCCCTTTGAGATCCAGGTTCCCACCGGCGGTCACGGTCAGATTTTCTTGTCGGAGCAGGGTGGCCTGTTTAAGTATCAATGCGATTTCCGTTCGAAAAGGGGGATCCACATGGGTTTGACCATTAAGGGAGATTGTCCCCGTGCCACCATCTGTTGCTGTCAGATGAGCCAGCTTCAGAATTCTACCCTCGGCACTCATTTTGACCTGAATCTGATCCAGAAGCACGCCTTGTTCAACGTTTTCATAACGGCCTTTTTCAAGGTTTACCCCGCCGTTCAATTCCCATTTCGCAAATGACCCCCCTATCCCCATGTCCACGTTCACCAGGCCCTGCAGGCTTTGGTTGACCATGGCAGGCAGTGTCTGCAGGATCGCCAGATTGAGTATCCCCTGAAGCTTTGCCTCCAGCCTGCCGTTTTTATCCATATCAAAAGCGAAAGGCTTGAGCGAAAAGTGCGCTGGAATGCTGCCTCCGGCTTTAAACGGGGTCTTGCCGAGGCCCGAGAGTTCCAGATCGGCCAGCAGGCGCTCCCCATCCCGTCTGGAATGGAGCTTTACATTCAGTAAAATGGGTTGGGTGCCGTCACGACCCATGACTTTGTATTCTTTTATATGCACGGCCACACTCACCCCGGGGTCTGCAAGGGGCCCTGAAAGTTCAAGGCTGGCCTCAGCCGTTCCGTCCAAATCCTGTCCCACAAAGGGTTCCAGAAGGGAGAGGGGCAGATCGGTAATGCGAACTTTTGCATCCACCGTATCCTTATCCAATTTGCCCATGGCTTGAAGCAACCCTTTGTCCATTTTCAATTGAAGGTCATCCAGCCCAATCCGCTCGTCATCATGGTAGGTCAGGGTGGCAGGTTTTTGCAGGTTGATTTTCAGGCCTTCATAGCCGGCTTTCAACGTATCCAGTCGAAGTTGCCACAGGTCTGTTCTCTTGACCCTTATTTGTGTGGTCAGAAACAGCGGCGCTTCAGTGGCGGTTTTTGTTATTCCTTTGGTTTCAAGGGTGATGTCGGCGCCTGACAGAGCGCCTTTTGCCCCCAGTTTCAGGGTGTCAAGGCGCGAACTCCCGAAAGGCATATTTGTTGCTTTCAAGCTCGCTTTCCCCTGCATTTTTTTCAAATCGTCCACCCGGGCCGTCATGCTCAAGGTGGATGCGCCGTAATCCTGGTATTTCAGGTCTTTGAAGTTTGCATCCAGGGTGATGATTTTATCGGCTTCAATTTGAAACGACCCTGTACCCCTTGCTTCAACGCCGGTCAGGGCCTGGACAATCTCAAGGGAAGTGATCCGGCCCTTGACCTTTCCGGAAAAATCTTCTGTTCCGGGGGTCACATCAAGGGATGCCATAAGATCAATGCCGGGCGCTTGAACCCGTGTATCTCCAAGGTTAAGGGTTTTTCCGCTCCAGGCAAAATCGCTGTTCACTTGCAGCGACTGATCCATGGCCGAGGCTTCCAGGCGGATTGTGCCGACGGGTTTTTGCGGCAGCCCTTTGGCGCGCAGTTCTGTTTTCATCCCTTTGATCTCCAGGTCTTTGATCCGAAGACGCCGGGAGTTCAGATTCACGTGGGCTGCAAAATCATCAAATTTCCCTGAAATTTTACCCTGGCTTTGCACATCTCCCTCGGGCAGGGTTGTCGGTTTTGAAATACCACTGGTCGAATGATCCAGGCTCATCCGATAGGCCACATCAAATATGCTTTCTTTAAGGTTGACCCAGCCATCGGCCGTTAATCGGGTTTGAGACCCTTTCAGCTCAACCGATTCCAGAGTAAGCCTGTCCCCTTTCATTTCAGCATGCGCCTCAAGGGTCACTTTCGGTCCTGCCAGGGCAGCAGCCTCAGACGGTAGTCCGCTGAGATGTGAAACAGCCATATTCAGACGGGCCGTGAGGTCCGCGGGACCGGCGCCTTTTATCTGGGCGTTGATGGAAAGACGACCATCCAGAGGCGGTGCGTCCGGTGGCATCAGCACGGCAATATGATCCGCCTGAACTGCCAGATCGCCGGAAAAGCGTCCTTCGGTAAGATTCATACGTGCTTTTTTCACGCTCACGGCCACCCCCGGCAATGTCATGTTCAGGGCGCTCACCTGCCACGTTGAAAAATCGGGGCTTTGAGCATCAATTTCCACCTTGAGCGGCCCTTGCAGTTTCGGCGCTTGTTGGACCCACAACTTTTGGGCGCCAAGTGCCACGGAAGCACTTTTTAAGCCCTTAAATCCCTTTTCGAAAAGGGCTCGGACGTTCAGTGTTGTTTCATCCAAAGTTGCGGCTTGTGTTTTGAATGCGGCCAAATCCGTGGATATGTTGACCTCGGGCGCCATGAAAGGTCCGACGGCGGCGATGCGCACAGGCCTTAGACCATCGAGGGAAATCCCGGTCCCCGCCAGAAACGGGGTCAGTTTGGCCCCTTCAATTAGGGCCCGCATGTCCATTTTTTCTTTTTCCAGATCAGCAGACCCTTCCAGGGAAATGATCAACTTGCCGTTTTTGATTCTGAACTCCTCGAGCAGGACTTCTTTTTCGGGGGAAAGTGACCCATTTAAGGTCAAATCCACGGTTTCAGATGTCATAACCTTCGCAACCTGGGGTGGCATAATTCGGCTATCAGCCTTTATTTGTCCACTCAATTGCAGGGTGACAGTCTCCTGATGGCTCACGTCATATTGGAGTGCCGCGTTGCCATAACCGCCCATATTCAGATTCAGATTGCCCTTCACATGGGAAACAGGCCCCTGTGCAGTTGCTGTCAATTGAATGCCCTCAAGATCTTTGAGACCCAACAGCCCTGCCACCAGCCCTCCATTGGATTCATGGTAGGTCATATCAGCCGTCAGATGTTCGTTTTTCAGACCGTAAGCGGCTTTCAACTTAAACGCATCATCGTCACTATTCAAATCCTTCAGGGATGCTTCAGCCTGAATACGGTCTTTGGCGGTTTTTAACCGGGAGTTCAGGCTGAAAGCCATGGGTTTTCCCGCAAGCGCTTCGCCTAGATCAATGCGCTGAAGCCGGATTTCCTGAACCAATATGTGGGGTAGCGAGAAAGCGCCATCTTGTGCGGGTGTTTCTTCTTTTTTCGGAGCAGGTTCGCGGCTTTCGGGCAAACGGGAAACGGTCAGATGTTCCATTCGAAGCCATTTGACATGCACCAAACCCGAGATCAGATCCCACGGCTTCATGGAAAAATTGAACTGTTCCATTTTGAGCCAGGGACCTTTTGCATCTGAGATGGTCGCCTGTTTCAGGGTAATGGAAAAGGGCAGCAGTCCATCGAGTCCTTGAATCATTACCTGATAGTCGCCCGTTTTTGCAGTGACACGGGTCACAAACGCAGCCAACTGTTTTTTGGCCCAGGGCGTCTGAAGGCCCGCCCACAGTAGCATGATCAGCACCAGGAAGCCGGCCATGGTCAGCAGGGTCCATTTAACCAGTGGGCGCCATAACGGACGACGGAGAACGGGGGGCTGAGGTACCACCTCTGATCCCTGCCCCCTGCCCCCTGCCCCCTGCCCTTTGTCCTCTGTCATCTGACCCTTCTTCCGTTATAAAATCCGCAATCAAAAAGACTGCCCGATACTCACATAAATCTGGTAATCACTGTCAACGCCCTCCCGTTTATTGAGAGGAACGGCCACATCCAACCGAACGGGCCCGATGGCGGTGTAATACCTTAATCCCAGACCCGCCCCATAAAGCATCTCCTGCTCACTGAAATCAGGGACCGTATCCAGATAGGCGGTTCCAGCGTCTACAAAGGGGACCAGTCCGATGGACTCGGTGATCTTGAACCTCAATTCCAGGGACCCGGTGAGCATGGAGAGACCACCGAGAGGGGTATTTCCCTTTAGCGGCCCGGCCATTTGATAAGCGTAACCTCGAACAGAACCGCCGCCCCCCGGATAGAACCGCAGATCGGCCGGCATTTTGTCGTGATCGATGCCGAAAATCTGGCCGAAGGCGGCTTGAACCGCCACCACTATCCAGTCGCCACGATTGAAATTATAATAGGTGCTGCCGCCCAATACATAGCGAAAAAAGCGAATGTCGCTCTGGGAGATATCCTGATAGGGGGCCATGGCCAGGGAAAGATGATACCCCTGAATGGGGTTCAGGATATTTTTGCGTGTATCCAGGTCTGCGGTCATCGGTACATAGAAGAGTTGGTACGTGTTCCGTTCGTTGGTCGCGTTGTCTTTGACCCGGGACAGGTGAAACCCCAGGCCCCCGCCGGCCCGGAAAGTTTTGGTGAACTGCTGCCGCAGAATGACCGTTGCAATACCGGAAGTGGCATTATAGGCATCGGTGGTTTCATCGTTGAAAGAAATCTGGGAAATGAATGTGTTGTCTCGATTCAAAAACATGGGTTTTTCAAAACGAAGGGCCGCTGTTCTTGTTATGCTGTTCAATATGGCGCTGGCCGTCAATTTTTCGGCCATGCCGAAAAGGTTTCTGTGGGTCCAGCTGCCATTGAATCCGGGACCGTAATCTGTGGTGTATTCCAGGCCCAGGCGTACCGTCCGGGGTGCCCGTTCTTTCAGCTCAACGGTCATGGGGAGCCGGTCTTGGGCATCCACTTTTTCCGGATTCTTAAACGCGACAATACCAAAGAGATTGGTATCAAATAGCGTTTCACGTGCCGCTTTAATCTTTCGGATGTCATAGGGTTCACCCGCTTTCCAGGGGATTAATTCATATACATATTTTTCCCTGAGGCGCTCAAGACCTGTGACCCGGGTGGCTCCAAAACGTGCGTAAGGCCCTGGTGAAACCTGGAACGAGACTTCCACATGATTCGTTTTGAAATCAGCAATCACATCGCGATGACTGATTTTCGGAAAAGGATATCCGTTTTCCTTGTACCGGGTCAGAATGGCTTCTTCGGCTTTGACCACCAAACTCGCGCTGTAGGGCGCGTCCTGAACCAATTTCAGCGCTGCGGGCGTGGGCGGGGAAAGAACCCCCGGTGGCGTATGGGGGGCCAGATGGATGCTGATTTTCGAAAAGGTAAACCGAGACCCCAGGGCTACTTCGAAGTGCACAGTTGAAGGATTCACCGGTGGGGGAACGGCCGATGAATCGGTTTCCGGGTGGTCGGTCCTGGTTCTGGATTGACGGTCTGCCTCGGCATCTTTGGCGTTTTTCGGGGAAAGTATTTTAAATGTGATGGTGCCTCGAAAATAGCCGAATGACCGCAGAACTTTTTGCATTTCCGGGAGATCCCCCTCGCAACGACGTCTCAGGAGTGCCAGGCTTTTGGGCGGATCACTTTTCTTTTGAACAGCCAGGGACACTTCCCCAAGGAGTTTATGAACCGGGTTTTTCTCCAAGTTTTTGCCTGTTATCTCAACCTCATAAGGTACGCCATCTGTTTTGGTAGGTGCGGTTTCTGCGGACAGGGAAACCCCTGGCAGTAGAATCAGGCACAAAATTCCGAGCAGTGCTGCTGCAAAAGTATCCATATGGCGTATCAACATCTAACTTCCATGCTAACGGTTGTGGTTCCCTGCATTCAAAGGACGGGCAATATCAAAATGTAAACTCTTAATAATGTCAGATTCAGCCCTTCTTTTCAATCTTTATGATGGAATTTCGGGCTTATGGATGAGTTTTTCACAAAAAGCCCGTTCCAAATGGGGCCTTTTGAAAGAAACGAATGGATGTCAAACCCTTCAGACGCCACTCTCACAGTAACCGCGCCGGAGCTGGAGATGCAAATGCTTTCACATTCCATTTGCGCGAGCCGTTTCAGTACGGAAGGATGTGGGAATCGGCCAAAGCGGTCTTCACTCGAAGAAATGACGCAAACCTTTGGTGCTACCATTTCAAGAAACGGTTCTGAACTGGAAGTCCGGCTTCCGTGGTGGGGAGAAAGTAGGATATCGCTTTTAACCCGGTTTCCGGCGCGGTCTAAAAGCCTTTTTTCTCCCATTTCTTCAAGGTCTCCGGGGAAAAGAATGGATGTGCCGGCATAGGATATCCTGAGGACCATTGAACGATTGTTCAGTTCTTTCCCTTTAGAGGGCATGACACCCATTTTCGTAGCGGGTTCGGGATAAAGGACTTCGATTTCCGAGCCGTTAATGCGAATTTCTTCCTGAAGTTGCTCGGGCAGCTTTATTGAAATGTTATTTTCCTCCAGGGTCCTCATAAGGTCTTTGTAGCTCGGGGTTTCCACCGGGTCCCCGCTGTACCAGAATTCTTTTGGATGAAATGTCTCGGCAATGAAGCGAAGGCCGTTCATATGATCCGCCTGGGGATGGCTTAATACCAGATAATCGATGGTGCGAATTTTTCTGTGCCACAAAAAGGGCGCGATTACCATTTTGCCAACATCAAAGTGATTACTCGAAAATCCCCCGCCGTCAATCATCATTTTCTCGCCGCCGGGGAAAGAAATGAGTGCGGCATTCCCTTTCCCCACGTCCAGAAAAATCACTTCCAGGTCCCGATTGAACCCCACCCGGTGAACCCAGAAGGCGCCATCAATGATGATCAGAAACACCATCGCGGCCAGACCGAGTCTCGCCCATCTCCTGCGCCTGGAAAAAAAGGCGAAAAATGTAAAGGCATAAAAAAGAGAAATTTCAAAAAAGTTCGGTGTAAAACTCCAGATGGATGCCCACGAAAGACTTGACCAGAAACGGATGATTTCCATCATGACGTCCAGGCCCCAGGTACCGCACTTCAGAAAAAAATCCGCCAGTTGGGATGAAAGCGGTAACGCCAAAACCGATAAAAGGCCCAAGGGCAATATCCATAAGCCTAAGATGGGAATGGTTGTGAGGTTTGCCGGAATAGAGACCAGGGGAATACGGTGAAAATAATAAGTGGTGAGGGGCAGAAGAAAATAGATGGCGGAAGCGCTGACCGCTGCCAGACCTATGGCATAGGTGAAAACCGATCTCGCAAAAGCATGGTTTTCGGTTGGCGCTTGCTTATTATGACCCACCTTGTTGAGGATTGAGGGCGTCAGCCAGAGGATGCCGGTTACCGCAACAAATGAAAGCTGGAATGAAGGCGTGAAAATTGCTCCGGGATCCAGGAACAAAATCACCAGACCGGCCAGGGAAAGTGTGGACCAGACCTCTTTTTCTTTTCCCAGAATAAGGGATATCAGATACGCCAGGACCATGATCATGGCCCGTTGAGACGGCACCCGGCATCCTGCAAGGAGGGTGTATCCGATCACGGGAAAGCAGGTGAGGAAAGCGCTCCACTTTCGAATATCAATGGCGAGAATTAAACTGTATGATCGTGAAAGCCCCCATTTAAAGATGAAAAAAGCGGCCCATGCCACCAGTCCGATGTGGAGGCCGGAGACGGCCAGCAGATGCCCCAGGCCTGATCTGTTAAACTTTTCTCTCAGGTTATGGTCAATTCCCTGCCGTTCTCCCAAAATGAGCGCCCGAAAAAGAACGGCGTTTTGATGATCGACCGATTCCCTGAAAAATGTTCTGACCGGCGCCTGCAGTCTTTCAATAAATTCTTGGAAATAGGGGAGTTTCCCCGGTCCCATGGGAACAATGTATCGCCCGTCGTTAACGGCAGCCGCGCATGTGAAGCCCGCAAATGTCATGGATTTTTCGTAGTCGTAGTGGCCTGGATTTCGAAAGCTCCTAAAGGTTCGGAGGCGTGCGGGAAAACGGATTTTTTCCCCGGGCCGCAAGGGAATGGCGTTTCGGTATACGGTGAGACGGATCTTCTCGTTGATGGGGAAAACGTTGTTGCCCGAAACAAGACCTTGCGCCAGCAGTTTCACCCGGGCAATACCCGAACGGGGTCTTGTTGGCGGTTCCAGGACAACCCCTTCGATGGTGACTTTCCCGTGATCCACAGCCAGGGGTCGCAACCGGGATGACAAACGTTTTTCCGGCGTCAGCAAAGTGCCGACCAGGAAAAACACCAGCAGTAGAAGGTAAGCCCGTGAACGCCCCGGACAGAAAAGAGAAAGAACCAGACAAAGGGAGAGGGTGAACAGTATGGGGTAAGTCAGGACGTGATCGGCGGGAAAAACAAGGTGTGCCGCAAGAATACCCCCGGCGAATGAGACCAGGCAGGGTATTAGAGGGCGATTAAACAGACGGTCCTTTTTCGCGTCGAATTTTAGCGCCCAGTCCCCTGAATTTGTTTTCAATGGCCTCGTATCCCCTGTCCAGGTGGTAGATCCGGTGTACTTCCGTGACTCCCCCTTCGGCCACCAATCCGGCCAGAATGAGGGAGGCGCTGGCTCTCAAATCTGTTGCCATGACCGGTGCCGAAAGTAGCTTTCCCCGGCCTTTTACCAGGGCTTGGTTCCCGTTGATTTCAATATCGGCGCCGAGACGCCTGAGTTCACTCACATGGATGAAACGGTTTTCAAATACCGTTTCCCGGAACATGCTCCATCCCTTGGCAACGGTCATGAGCGCCATGAACTGGGCTTGTAGATCCGTGGCAAAACCAGGGAAAGGCATGGTCTTGATATCAACGCTTTCAATGGATTCGGGACCTCGAACGCGGATGGATTCGTCCTTTTTTGTGACCTCAGCGCCGGTCTGCCGAAGCTTTTCCATTAGTGCCATGAGGTGATCGGGTCTGCATCCTTGTATATCAACATCCCCTCGGGTCAGTGCTGCGGCAATCATAAAGGTGCCGGCTTCAATTCTGTCGGGGATGATGGTGTGTTCACAGGGGGCGAGATGATCCACACCGTGAACCACGATGGTATCTGAGCCTGCGCCTTCGATATCAGCGCCCATGGCGCGCAACATTTTCGCCAGATCTTTGATTTCCGGTTCATTGGCGGCGTTTCGCAGGGTCGTGGTGCCTTCGGCGGTCACGGCCGCCATCAGAATGTTTTCCGTGCCTGTTACCGTAGGAATATCAAAAAAAATGTCCGTGCCTTTCAGTTTTTTGGCGTGCGCGTTGATGTAGCCATGTTCCAGGTATATGTCCGCGCCCATGGAGACCAGGGCCTTCAAGTGCAGGTTTATGGGTCGCGCACCGATGGCGCAGCCGCCGGGAAGGGATATTTTGGCTTGCCCCAGGCGAGCCAGAAGCGGACCCAGCAGGAGGATGGAGGCGCGCATGGTTTTGACCAGTTCATATGGGGCTTCGTGGGCGGTGAGGTTGTCCGAGTTGACTTCAAGCACATCGCCGGTTTCCTGAAAAACCGTTCCCAGTTTTCCCATAATGCTCTTGATGGTACGAATATCCCTGAGACGGGGGATCCCCCGCAGGCGATGGCTCCCTCCGGTCAAGAGGCACGACGCAATGGCAGGGAGCGCCGCGTTCTTGGCGCCGCTTATTTCGACGACCCCCTTCAGCGGGTGGCCACCTTCAATCACAATTTTGTCCATAATCTCAACTACGGCTTCAACCGAATAAACTGTTTCGCCTTAAATGGCCCGCCATCCAGGGGTTCCGCCAGGGAATGTTTTTCCATGACCGATGTGACTTTGATTTCCCCGAC
>Ga0233437_1001999_pt1 | contig 33332 bp, 31 predicted proteins | sample SI_122_August201_FD_182714 | JGI IMG/M metagenome (GOLD analysis project Ga0233437, IMG submission 182714) | Seawater microbial communities from Saanich Inlet, British Columbia, Canada - SI_122_August2016_200_MG | ecosystem: Environmental > Aquatic > Marine > Inlet | place: Canada: British... | reverse complement strand
AACCCTGAATCTCAATGCCAGGATATTTACAAGATTTAAGAAATAAAATTGATAACAGTGTACTCCAAGATGAAGATAAGAAAACTGAGAAATAAACTGGTTTTTAAAGAATAATATTTTGTCATCTGGTATTTAATTATATAAGGCAAAATCTATATCATAAGCCTTCCTTACACAGTTCTGTAAATAAATATAGCAAATTTATTTTGAGACAATATTTTCAGGTTTGAACAAAAATCAAGTTGGTCTCCAGTAAAAATTAATTGAAGCTTTGCCTGTTTGATTGTGGCGATTTTCCATATATTGGAATGAAAGTTATCCAAACAAAATGGTGATTCTTTTAGATTTTTCTCTTCAAAAATAGGATTTTATAACTATATACAATAATAATTTGTTGTGATATTTTTTGTGGGTCAATATTTTTAATCGTTACTGGTCGTATACCATACATAAATGGATGGTATGTGGAGCTGTGTTTTATTAATTTTGGAGGTATAGGTGAGCAGCAAAAAAGAGCAGGCCTTTAAAGATGATATACAAACGTCTCTTGTGGCGAATAGAATAGGAGCAAAAGAGCTACAAAATGTATTCAACTATTTTTTGAAAAAATTTGACCTCACGATGAGTGTTAATAGGATAAGGCCTCCTCGTTTTTCTGATGATAGATTCAGCAAATATCGAAGAAAAGAGTGTGAACAATTCCACAAAGATCTTGGCAGAGATGTAATATTTCAAACTGACAGAAAATAATTAAAACAAAACAGTTTGTTTTCAGCCTATTATTTTTAATTTTTAAATAATTCTGCTTGCCGATGCAGGTTTTTTGTCTGGTCGAATATCGTTCAAATTTACAAGATTAACAGACCTGCACAGTTAATTGTTATAAATATGAAAATGACAAACTCTCCCTATACTCTTGAATCTGCAACTAATGATGATATTGAATTTATATATCGCCTACGGATTCAAACTATGAAGCCTTTTTTTGAGCCAACTATCGGGTGGAATGATAAAGAGCAATATCAAAGTGCTGCTGAAAATATAGAAGAGACTAAAATTATAATTCATAATTCTAATAAAATAGGTGCAGTAAAGATCTTAGAAAGACCTGATTTCATAGTTTTGCATCAAATACAAGTTATGCCTAAATCTCAAAACCATGGTATTGGTAGTTCAATCCTGCAAATGGCAATTAAGCGGTCAAATCAGTTGGGCCTGCCAATAAAACTTATGGTTATGAGAAATACCCCTGCACAAACAATGTATGAAACCCACGGATTTAAAGAAATTGAAAGTTATGAATACTACTTAGAGATGTGTAGGCAACCTGCTGAAATAAAATATAAATAATTTATAACAAGGCCTCCCACCGGACTCGCTGAAGCTCACCGGTGAACTTCACGTTCAACTTATTTCTTGCCAACATTAATCAAAGGCATTTTTCTAAATTACAGTTATTATATAAAAACTCCGGCAGCAGGGCACCTATTTGTCCATGCTGCTTGAATACTTCAAGGTAAATACTATAGTTAAAACAATTCTAATCAATGTCCGGAGCATAAAAATCAGGAATATTTATTTATTTTTAAGTATGTCAAGAAGGTGTTTTTCTATTTTTTGCGCAAATAGCAAATTCTTTAAAAAGATACTCAAGACCATTAAGTTTGATTTCATAAACAGCCCGCAGCATTTCCCCAAGCTTCCCTTCTGGGAATCCTTTATGTGAAAACCAGACCAGATATCGTTCTGGAAGGTCAACTAAACGCAAACCTTTATATTTACCGAATGGCATTTTTGTGGTTGCCAGAGTAATGAATGCTTTTTTGTCGGGTTGAATGAGTTTTGCCATATTTTTTGCTTGTGATGGTGACTGGTTGTTTTGCTCTGAAATTTTTTCAATGATGATTGTCTTGGTGCAAACCAATTTGGATGGACTCCTGTTTTGGTTGTTTGGGGCAATAGTTTTTCAATGTTTTTATTTTCTACTCACTTGGTTGATTCAGACCACGTTATAAGGTGGTTTGTCAGTTCAGGTAAATTATTTATTTCTGGTTTTTCCACAATCCATTTTCCTTTAATACCGAGTTCATTGCAGGTCAAATCGAAATGACACATAGCTATACCCATATCCACCCTTTGAAGATCAGCCATTTTAAACATTTTTTTATTTTTTTCATAATAACCTTTTGTTCGCTGTAGAAAAAAGTGGAAAACATTTCTATCTTTTCCCTTAACTATACGCCATGGTTGTCTGTTGGATGCCGAAGGCGCCAGGCGGACCATATCGAGAGGAACTGAAAAAGATCCTATGGTTTCAGGTAAAAGGGCATGATCAAATGTTTCTTGAAAAAAAAGTCTTTTCCAATGTTTTCGCTTTGTGGCTTTGGCACTCCAACGGATAACTTTATCAAAGAGTCTTTTTTTTGAAGCTATATGCCCGATTGCTGCAACAGCCGGTACAAACTCTTCCTGTTTGGCTAATATTTTTTCCGCAAAGGTACTTTTATTAAAGCTCCCTCCAAGCCAGCATGTTCCAAGACCAATACTCGTGGCGAAAAGTATTATTCTTTCCATTACATAACCATAATCTTCCAAGTTATAGTCCAGATTTTTGACAGCACTTCCTATAATGAAACCGGAAGCCCCCCGAATGAATCCATATGTTCCAAGCCCCTTTAGAGTTTCATGATCTTTTGCTCCAGCCGCAATCAGCTGAAATTTTGGCGTTGTATTGAAAGGCCCCATCTTATTCTCAGAAATGAATTTTTCAAGCATAGTCGTTTTTTTAACGGGGATCGGCTTGTCAATATATGTTCTGCAGGAAAAACGACGGGTTATTGTCTCCATTGCTGATGGAGTTGTATCCATAGTATTGAAATTCATCATAATAGCGTCATCCATAAAGGGTGGATTTGGTTCATGTAAAAACTTAAACCTATTTACAATCGCAGGCTTATGGTTGTCAAGAGATTGGGCAAACAACATTCTTACCTTTCCTTGACACAAAGCCGAGCAAATAATCGCTCATTTCCCAATATGATATCGCGCTATTTACTACAAATGCCACAAGTGGCAAAAAGCGTAAATAACGATTTTTTGAAAGATTTTACTGTCCCCCATGTTGCGTAAAAGTACGTCTGGCCTGAACCTCTGGTTTGGTCTCAAGCTTTGGTAAATGCGGATGATTTTGAACAGGCGCTTATGCGCTATGAAGGATTTAATTTTAAAATGCAGATTTTTGATCGAAGCGAAGAAATGGATTGATAATACCTTTGTTGAAATTCTTTTTGATGCCAGAGATGGAAAGGAAGTATAGTATTTACCCTGTCATTGCATAAAAAAAGTAGTAAATTAATAGAAAAAAAGCTTGAGGAAGCCCATGAATAAAGGTTATAATAAGTTAGTGAAACAAAAAACAACCCAATTCAGGAGACCACCTCAAGTGAAGTCCAGTAAAGCACAAATTTATACTAAATTCCACAAAATTCCTGCTATTCGATTCCAAGATCAACAACTCACATCTTTTTCAGGTCTTTTGATTTTTTAACTATTGTTTAAAAGACTTAATTTGAAAACCAGACTTTAAAAAGGCTTTTCTCACTTAAAAGTATCCCCGATTTTCGGTCATCATGTAATCGTGATGATGCTCATCATCCATTTGATTTTAGGGTTCAGGCGGTTGAGAGAGATTGAATATTATCGAGATGATCCACTGGTACTTCGCTTAATGGGGTTAAAAAGGCGTCCTGATGTTTCTACTATTTCCAGGAACCTTTCCCAACTGGATACTCAAAGTATTCATCATGTTCAAAAATTATCCCAGTCATTCCTTTATTGGCAGCAAACCGGGCCAAACCCAAACGTTCTTCTTTATTATCTAATGTGGTTTCTACATCATAATCATTTTGGAGGCCCATCCAGAATTCAGGAGACATCACGAAATATTTTGCCAATCTCAATGCAGTGTCAACCATAATCCTTCTTTTTTAGTTTACAATTTCACTTATTTTCATTTGAGACACATTAATATCTTTAGCTAATTTGTACTGGCTAATCCCAAAAGACTTGATAAATTCTTCTAAAAGAATTTCTCCGGGGTGGACAGGTTTAAATTTTCAAGTCTGTTTGATAGTATTGTCAATAGATAGCATGGAAATTGCCAGGTAAATTTAGGTAAATCCTCTGCTTTATCCTTCAAGGATTAACGCCGGTTTTCGGTCCTGGTTTTTTACTGTTACCGGTGGAAAGGGCAAAAAACATTTATAAAGGGGGAAATGGTATCTTTCTATAATTTTGCGGTCACCGGCTGGAGTGTGTGATATTTATGACTTATCAGATCGGGCTTTCTTTTAATCTGGGATCAAGATAAGGGACATGAAAACATTTCGGCATATCCTTCCTGATTAAATTATATTTGCACCAAAGTCGATTTATTAATACCTTTACAGGTATAAGAATTGTTGATACTGAATTCTTGGACAAGATTTTTTATTAATCTGGTCGCATATCATTCAAAAATTAATTGTATACGATTTACTATCAATAAATTGAAAAATATACGGATAACCGGCAGTCTAATTGTTACTGTTTGTTTTTGGCAGCGATTTAAAAAAATGAATGAATTCAAAAATCAATTAATGTTTTGAATAATTAATAGGGATATAAATGTATTTTAAAAGTATAGAAATAGAAAACGTTGATCCAATAGATAAAGATAGCATAGAATTCTCAAAAAATGGTAAGACTCCTAAACCTCTTATAATAGTCGGTAAAAACGGATCAGGAAGATTTTTTCAACAAGCAATGTGGCGTGTATTTTCCGGCTAATAGATATGAAGAGCCTGGTTGGCTGAATATAGAAAACTTAACGTCAAAAGCTATTTGATTGCCGGATTAGTATTTTATCAGTAAGGAAATAGATGGATTCTTCAAATAAAATGCTTGATGTCAAAGAAATAAAAAACCTCAGCCGGATGGAATTTCCTATCATCCATGCATTGGTCTCCGGGAACAGCGCCTTCTGGCATTGGGAGGGTAATGGGGGAAAAATGTATCTGAGTGCATCGTACTACCTGATGCTTGGGTATACTCCCTACGAGTCTTCCCGTAAGGAAACCGGAATAATCGACCACATTCATCTTAAAGACAAGGCTAAGACCGAATCGGGGTTAGAGAGATTCTGGGACCAAAATTCAGAGAATATTAATCTGGAATTCCGGTGTTTAAGCAAAACAGGCAAAATCCTCTGGATGTCATTAAGTGGTGGGATCTCGATCTCAGAGAACGGGTCCGTGAAAAAAAACATGCAGGGAGTTGTTTCAAATATATCAAAACATAAAACCACGGAAATAAACCTTGTTGAAAAAGAAAGACGTCTGACAACGTTAATGAATCACCTACCGGGAATGGTTTATAGAAACAGGATGATTAAAGGTGAATGGCATTCAGAATTTGTCAGTAATGGTGTAGCATCGATTCTGGGATACGATAAAAATTATTTCATGGCAAATAGAAAAACGCTTTACAAACAGGCCATTGATGTTGAAGACAGAAAAGAAATCTGGGTAACCATTAATAAATCCATTAAGGAAAACCGACCGTTTGAGCTGGTATATCGTCTTAAAACAGCTTCTGGGGATTACAAATGGGTCTGGGACAAGGGAGAGGTGCTGCTGGACAGAAAAAACGCAACGCCCATATTAATGGAAGGCTTCATGATGGATATTACAACATTCAAGCATGAAGAAATCAGGCTGCAGTCCTTTATAAGATCGGCCAGCCGGGAGAGATACCGGTTTGGAGACATTATCGGCAAAAGTCCTGAAATGAAGAAAATCTATGAATTTATCTACACCGCTGCCTTAAGTGATGCAAGTGTTATTATCTACGGAGAATCTGGAACTGGAAAAGAGCTTGTGGCAAGAGCGATCCATAAAGCTGGCAAACGCAGAAAAGATCCCTTGGTCATAGTGAATTGCGGTGCTATTTCGGGAAAGCTAATGGAGAGTGAGTTTTTCGGATACAAAAAAGGGGCGTTTACAGGAGCAGGCAAAGACAAGAAAGGTTTTTTGGCTGCTGCTGAAGGCGGAACGCTTTTCCTGGATGAACTGGGTGAAATCAGCCTTGAATTTCAGATCAAACTGCTCCGGGTGCTTGATGGCCACGGGTATACGCCGGTTGGAAGCAATGTCACAAAAAAAACCGACATCAGGATCATCGCAGCCACAAATAAGAATCTTGAAGAGTTGGTTAAAAAAGGTAAGATGAGAAAGGATTTTTTCTACAGGGTTCACATTATTCCAATCATTGTGCCCCCATTGAGAAAAAGAAAGCAGGATATCCCCCTGCTCATTGACCACTTCCTTGAAAAATATAAGAAGACAAATTCTCCTGTACAACTTCCTGGAAGCATACGGGATGCACTTTATTCATACGAATGGCCAGGAAACATCCGCGAGCTTGAAAATGTTGTCCAGCGTTATGTTACCCTGGGCGAAGTTGAATCTTTTGAAAATTCTCACATCCATAACACTATTTCACAACCACTATCTGAGATTCACTCCGATCCTTTAGTTGGTGGTTTTAAGGAAATAATGGGAAATTTAGAGAAGCAGGTCCTTTTGAAAATATTAGAGAAAAATAAATGGAGAAGAGATAAAACAGCAAAAGAGTTAAAATTGACACGAAGAACTCTTTATAGAAAAATGAATTATCATGGGATGAAATAGACACTTATTGGGAAATTATTGTCACTTCTCTCAATTTCCTTTAATTCCAATACATTATGTTAGAAAAATTAAATATGGGAAACTTTTGTCACCTAAGCATCAATTTATCGAATTTTCGACGTCGTAAAAAAATAACTTAAATTCAGGTAGTTACATTAACCAACTGTCTTGGCATCCTATTTGCTGAGTGTATAGTAATGTATAGTTACGTGATTATCATTTCGGTACAATAAATGCTGACATTAATTGCAACATGTTTAAAACTTAAGGAAAAAGTTATGAGTCAAAAATATGACGCAATAATAATCGGCGCCGGTATTATCGGATGCAGCATCGCTCATGAACTATCCAAAAAAGGTTGGAAAACATTAAACATCGACAAGCTTCAGGCATCCGGTCATGGTTCAACAGCAAATACCTGCGCGGTCATACGGGTTCATTATTCAACAATTGACGGTACGGCAGCGGCCTATGAAAGCTATAAATACTGGGAAGCCTGGGATGAATATATCGATGTTGAAGACCCTTCAGGCATGGCAAAATTGAACAAACGCGGCGTCATGGTGATTAAATCCGAGGCAAATGACCAGCTTAAAAAAGTAAAATCCATGATGGATGAACTCAATATTGCCTATAAAGACCTGACATTTGATGAAATAAAAGAAAAATGTGCAATCCTTGATAATAAAAGCTATCATCCGCCCCGTCGTCCCGGAGATCCTGAATTCGGCAAACCAAACAACGTCCCCCTTAAGGGAGCAATCTATTATGAGGAAGGCGGATATATCTCTGATCCGGTTCTGTCAGTACACAATGTTCAGGTGGCAGCCGAATCCCATGGTGCGCAATTCAAATTCAACGCCCAGGTGAGCGGCATCCTAAAAGAGGGAGATATGGTATCCGGTGTTACTCTTGAAGACAGCACCCGTATTGAGGCACCAGTTGTTGTTAATGCCGCAGGTCCCCACTCTTTTGTCATCAACCGGATGGCCGGTGTAGAGAAGGGGATGAAAATAAAGACCCGGGCGCTTCGCCATGAAGTGGCTCACCTGCCGGCACCTGAAGGGTTTGACTATGAATCCACAGGTTGCCCAAGCTCGGACAGTGATATCGGCGCTTACTGGCGCCCTGAAGTCGGTAATCACATATTAACCGGCAGTGAAGACCCTGAATGTGATCCAAAAGTATGGATTGAAAACCCTGATGAATTTAACAGGAACCTTACAGAACAGGCCAAGGCCCAGGCGTATCGATTATCACAGAGAATACCGACCATGCCGATTCCCAACCAGATCCAGGGAGTTGTTGACCTGTATGATGTTGCTGACGACTGGATCCCGATCTATGATAAATCCAACCTGCCCGGTTTTTATATGGCTGTGGGTACGTCCGGGAATCAATATAAAAATGCCCCGGTTGTGGGCAAAATGATGGCTCGGTTGATTGAACAATGTGAAAAAGGCCATGACCATGATAACGATCCTGTTGTCTTCCATCTGGAAAAGATCGACTATGATCTTAATATGAAATTCTTTTCCCGTTTAAGAGTCATTAACAAAGAAAGCAGTTTTTCAGTTTTAGGCTAACAATGACTTTGGACAATAGGTTTGCCGTTGAATTCATGGCCGATTGAAAAATATAATCATTTTTAATTTGACATTGAAATCACCGATAGTCTATAATGTCGTCATCAAGTCATTAATATAGACAGCTAACAAGGAGTCTCTTTGTTATGAGCATTCAATCCCTTGACAGGGCTATCAGTATTCTTAATCTGTTTAAAAATAGCCGTTATCCAATTGGAAGTTCTGAAATAGCTAATAAACTTGGATTGGCAAGAACGACAGTTCACGGTCTGGTTAGCACCCTCGTGAGAAATGGATTTCTCCAAAAAAATAATGCAACACATAAATATAGTCTTGGTTTTGCACTATACGAACTGAGTTCTATTCAAATGGCTCATTTAGAGATCAACCAACGAGCCACTATTCCCCTCCAGAATCTATCAAAAAAAACAAACCGTATTTGCCACGTGGCCATATGGGATCGAAATTCGATTATTGTGACGATGAGCGTACAACCCCATGGACATGAATCCACAGTCAATCAAATTGGCCCCCGGCTGCCGGCTTATTGTACTGCCTTGGGTAAAGCGATCCTGGCTAACATGTCGGAATCCGAACAAAAGATATATTTGGACGGTGTCGATCTTGTTGCATATACGCCCAATACTATAATTGACAGACCAAGTCTTGAAAAGGAACTATTTTTAATCAGCAAACAAGGATATTCCGTCAGTAGAAAGGAAGTATTGCTGAACCAACTGGGTCTCGGTGTTTCGGTAATGGGGTCAGATGGATTGGTTAAAGGGGCTATCAGTGTCCGTTTGAACAATGAAGATGAAGATAATGATTTTATGGCACAGGCGATAGAATACTTAACGCAGACCGCATATCAAATTTCATTGGATATGGGATATCAGCCTGTAAAAATGGAATATAGTTTTTAACAAAAAAGGTAAAATATAAGGAGAGACAATGACCACTTCTCAGAATAGCTCATTTGCATTTACTCAAATCCCCATCCCTGAACGACAAGAAAAACCCCGTACCAAAGGGCTTACCATGATGATCGATTGGGGTATCCCACTTGGGGTTCAAAAAGATTGTCTTGAGTCACAAGGGATATATGTAGACGAGGCAAAATTAGCAGGAACTATTTCCCGGTTGATGCCTGCAACTATGGTCAATAAAAAAATTGCAGCATATACAAACCATAGAATACCTTGTTTCCCTGGCGGAGTGTTTAGCGAGTTAGCAATCGCCCAAGGCAATTTTGACCAATTTCTCGAGACGGCAAAAAAAATGGGATTCAAGGCTATCGAAGTTTCAGATAACCTACTGACAGTGAGTCCCACTGATAAGAAAAAATATATCCGTAGAGCAGTAGATGATTTTGATTTAACGGTTATGGGTGAGGTTGGTCGCAAGGAGGGCAGCATGTCCGGGGACGAACTCATTGCTGATGTGGAAAACTGTCTGGAAGCAGGAGCTACACTGATACTTTTAGAAGCACACGAGCTGTTCCACGGGGAAATCCGTCAAGACGTCATCGATAAATTGACACAACGAGTGCCAGGAGAAAAGCTGATGTTTGAACTGCCTGTGACTGTTCTTCCTGATGTGACCAGGGACTATAAACATCGGGTGTGTGCTTGGTTAGTGAAACATTTTGGGACTGAAGTTAACCTGGCCAACGTTGAATGGGATGAGATCTATTTTACAGAAATGACCCGCCGAGGCATGGGAGGAGACACATCACATCCCCAGGGAGCATATCGATTGGCTGGAATAACAACATCCGAGGATTAATTCGTCGGAATAATTATAACAAGGAGGATGGTATGAAAAATTACAAAATGGTTTATGGCACTTTGGTTATTTGTTTTTTTGTATTTATAGCTTCTTCAATCCCTGCCTGGGCTGATTATCCGAATCGGCCTATAAAAATTTTAGTCGGTTTCAGGGCTGGCGGCGGTACCGATACCATGGCCCGTTTACTTTCTAAAAAGGTAGGAGATTATCTTGGTCAACCTGTAGTGGTGGTGAATAAACCTGGCGGTGGTGGTGCCATCGCAGCAAAAGAAATATTACGGGCTAAACCGGATGGATATACAATATGTTTCAATATCGCACTTGCCTTTGCAGCTTGGCCTCACATGACTAAAGTTAAGTATACAGAAGAGGATTTTACTTACATTTCAGCGGTAGGTAAATTTCAAGAAGCTTTTGTTTCACTTCCAAACAAAAACTGGTCTGACTGGAGAGGAATGATCTCTTATGCAAAACAAAATGGGCCTCTTAATGTTGCCGCCTTGAGCCCTTATGATAAAATGGTTCTCAAATATATTTCGAAAAAAGAAGGTGTAGAATTTAATATCCTTCCTACCAAGGGTGGATCAGCCATTATGACACAGATACTTGGCAACCATGTGGATTTTGGTTTCAGCGGAGGTATCCACTATCAATATGTTAAAGCAGGCAAAATGATCGTACTGGCCGGACATGGACAGGAAAGATTGATCGGCACTCCAGATGTCCCTACTTTGAAAGAACTGGGATATAATGTTGCTTTGGAAAACTACTGTATCGTTTCAGGACCCAAAGGGATGCCTTCAGACTTAATTCAAAAATTGAGTAAAGCTTTTGAACAGGCTGTCCAAGACCCTGATTATCAAGATTTATTAGAGAACAAGCTCCATTTCCCAGCACTCTATATTGGAGCTGAAGAGCTACCGGAGAAAATTATAGTGATGAGTAATGATTTTAAAGCCGTGGCAGAATTTTTAAAATAATTGGCATCACCAATTGATTATTGAGCGGCATTAAAAGTTGAGTTTTAGGGGGTAGTTATGAGAAAAGCGGATATTATCACCGCACTTTTCCTTATAGTAAGCGGTTTGGTAATGATTATTGTCATAATCCCTGCTCAGACATATCCGGGCGAGGAGTTTGGTATACCACCTGCTACGGTACCCACCGCAGCAATGGTCTTAATTACTTTAATGGCAGGCATTATTTTGATTCAGCGTTTGCTAGAAAAAAGGAAAAATGAAAAAGAAGATACTGTGTCACCCATTAACAGCTCACAATGGCTGCACATTGCCTGTTATGCAGCTCTGCTGTTTCTTGGTCTCGGTGCAATTAAGCTTTTTCATTTTATTCCCGGAGGTATTCTTATCTTGGCTGTACTGATGTATATTACCGGCCAAAGAAAGATTTTGAACATTCTTTTGGTTTCGGTACCGATTCCAATCTTGATTTATGCCGCACTTTGGTATGGGCTGAGAATACCTTTACCATAAAAGGAAATTAAAATTATGGAAGTAATTCTGGCTGGATTTCTTGACGCTTTTACATTAACGAATATATCATTTATTTTTTTGGGCATTACCATGGGGGTTTTTGTCGGTGCTATCCCCGGCTTAAACGGCCCTATGGCAATTGCCCTGGCAGTTCCAATGACCTATTATATGCCATCAATCGCAGCCATTTCTTTTTTAATTGGAATTAATAAAGGTGGCACATATGGAGGATCTATAGCTGCAATTTTGCTTAACACACCAGGATCTCCGGAAGCTGCAGCTACGTGTTATGACGGCTATCCGCTGGCCAAACAGGGTAAAGGGGAAAAAGCATTGAAGATTGCGCTGTATTCCTCGATTTTCGGAGATACTTTCTCGGATTTGGTACTTATACTGGTTGCCGCTCCCATCGCCATCGTCGCCTTAAAGATGGGGCCTCCGGAAATCTTGTCAGTTATTGTATTTGCTCTCACCATTATTGCCGGCCTGGAATCCAAACAGCTTGTAAAAGGATTAATAGGAGCTGGGTTTGGTATTTTTCTGGCCTCCGTTGGTATGGATCCCAATACTGCGACCCCCCGGCTTACCTTTGGCCTGTGGGAACTTGAAAATGGAATATCCTTGATGGCATTGGGTATAGGTACTTTGGCTCTATCTGAAGTTTTGGTCCAACTGGAAGTAAAAGGCAGAGCACAAGATAAAATATTTGAGCTTGATAAAACCCAAAAAAAAGAAAACCGCCAAATTTCATTTCAGGAATTTCGCAGTGTCTTGAGGACTCTCGTCCGTTCCAGTTTGATTGGGACCGCAATGGGTGCCTTACCTGGGCTCGGAGCTGTTATCGCCTCTTTTTTGGGTTACGGAGCTGCAAAAAGAGCCAGCAAAGATCCGGAAAGTTTTGGTAAAGGCAATATAGAGGGCATTGCTGCAGCCGAGGCTGCCAATAATGCAGTGATTGGCTCAAATTTAATCCCGCTTTTTACTCTGGGGATACCAGGCAATGTTGCTTCAGCCATGTTGATCGGTGCTTTTATTATCCACGGCGTAACCCCGGGGCCTTTAATGTTCGAAGAACACGGTCGCTTGGTATATGGGATATACGGTGGCATGTTGATTGGAAACGTTTTTAATCTTATTGTCGGTGCCATTGGTCTGCGAATTTTTGTACGCGTGTTATCTATACCCCGTAACATTATCTATCCGGTTGTCATTTTTATCTGTATAACCGGAGCCTACATAGCTGACAGCAGCCTATTTGCCGTAGGTATGATGATTTTCTTTGCCATTTTAGGTTATTTTATGAAGAAACTTGAATTTTCTTTTGTCACCTTTATTGTTGGTTTTGTCTTGGGTCCCATGTTCGAGATGTCATTGCAGCAAACCTTAATCATGTCCAGAAACAATATCATTATAATTTTTCAAAGGCCGATTGTTTTAATATTTCTTGTTTTTACAATTGTTTTTTTATGGCGGGTTTTTCGGCGATCCAATAAAACACCAGAAAAGGAACCGGGCTAATAAAAAGGAAATCGCAATTCTTATAAAACCTAACAAAGTACAAAAAGCAAAATAAAATTTAAAAAACTGATGCTACAATTCAGTCATGAGGAAAACAATGTCACTCAGCAAATCACAAACAAAGGCCAAACTATTTCTAATCGGTTGTGGAACACCAACACCCACTCCAGAACGTTTCGGCAGCTGCTTTATTCTCCAAGTCAATGACGAATACCTGATGTTCGATTGCGGCCCTGCATCAACATATAAGATGAAATGTGCCGGGCTTGCTCCGACCGATATCAGCCATTTATTTTTCACCCACCATCACTACGATCATAATATTGACTATCCCTGTTTTCTTTTGTGCCGTTGGGATCATGAAAAAAATGGGATACCCCGGCTTCAAGTCTACGGGCCGCCGCCCACAGAATTAATTACGCATCGGCTCATCGGGCCCGAGGGAGCATTTGTGGATGATTGGAAAGTAAGGGTGGAGCATCCGGCCAGCCAGGAAGTTTACGCTGCCAGGGGGGGAATAGTGCCTCGGCCCAAACCCCAATTTGATGTTAAAGATATATCTTATGGTTCATCGATCACTACCAAGAATTGCCGGGTAACTGTAGGAAAAGCAATTCATCTTCAACCCATGATGGATTGTCTGGCATATCGGGTTGAATGGGATAAAGGATCAGTAGTATTCACGGGTGATACCGGACGGCATGAACTTGTGGAAAAATTGGCCCGGGATGCGACTACACTTGTCGTCAATGTATGGGATCATCAAGAAAATATGGCATCTATACTGCGGTCCGGATTCTGCGGCACTCTTGATGCGGCTGAGATGGCAAATAAGGCAGGTGTTCAGCGTTTGGTGATCACCCACCAAGGGCCAAACCTTTCACTGCCGGGCTCCAAGGAAAAAGCAATCGCGGATATAGCAGCCGTCTATAAAGGTGAAATTATTTTTGGTGAAGAATTTCTAACCCTTGATCTGGCATGATTTTGTTGGGAAATATAAGATTCAAGTATTTATATAGCCCATCAAAGAAAAAAATCAATGCAAGGAAAAAATCAATGCAAGCAAACAATTTATTGTTGATTATGTCTGATGAACATGATCCGCGTTACATGGGTGCTTCCGGTCATCCAGTGGTTAAAACGCCCTGTTTGGACCGTCTGGCTGAGCGTGGCATCTGTTTTACCAATGCATATACACCCAGCCCGATTTGTGTGCCTGCACGAGCGAGCTTTGCAACCGGTCGTTATACATATGAAAATAGGTACTGGGATAATGCCATGGGGTATGATGGCAAAATGCCTGGCTGGGGTCATCGCCTTCAGGAAGTCGGAAATCGGGTTGAAGCTATTGGTAAATTACATTATCGAAAAAAAGAAGATCCTCTTGGTTTTGACCATCAAATCAACCCCATGCACCTTCATGATGGTATCGGGCAAGTATGGGGATCGATTCGTGACCCCCTTCCGGAAAGTCGTGGCCCTAGAATGTTCAACAAAATTGGTCCAGGCGTATCCAATTATAATATCTATGACCGCCAATCAGCAAATGAGGCCTGTAAGTGGCTGAAACAACATGAAAAAGAAAAACACTGGATGTTATATGTTGGATTAGCAGCACCTCATTTTCCTTTGGTCGTTCCCAGAGAATACCTGGATCTCTACCCTGAAGATTGCCTGCCCCCACGCAAACTGCATCCTCGTGACGGGTACCAGCATCATCCCTGGATTCAGGCTCAGGAACATTTTATGGCACAGGAAAATCTTTTTGCTGACGATGAAGAAAGACAATTGGCAAGGCGGGCATACTATGGTTTGTGTACGTTTATGGACTCACAGATAGGATTGATACTTGACGCGTTAGAAGATTACGGCTTGGCGGATTCAACTCGTGTCATCTATACCAGTGATCATGGCGATAATCTCGGTGCCCGTGGGTTGTGGGGCAAGTCCAATCTGTATGAAGAGAGTACGAAAATCCCCATGATCATAGCTGGCCCGCAGGTCCCACGGGGACAAAGCTGCAAGACCCCAGTCAGTTTGGTTGACTGCTACCCAACTATCTTGCAGGGAGTTGGTATTTCTCTGCAAGAAGAGGAACAAAAGCTGCCCGGTAAGTCCCTTTTTGAATTGATGAATGAGCCTGAAAATTCTGAGCGGGTTGTGCTGAGTGAATATCATGCGGTTGGATCTATCTCTGGAGCTTTTATGCTTCGAAAAGGTCGATTTAAATATCATTACTACGTTGGATTGCCACCAGAGCTCTTTGACCTTGAAAATGATCCTGAAGAAACAGTCGATCTTGCTAAGGACGATGGTTATGCATCTGTTTTGAAAATGCTTGAAAAAGAACTTCGGCAACATCTCGATCCTGAAGCAGTTGACGCTAAAGCCAAAGCAGATCAAGATAAGTTGATCAAGAAATTTGGTGGAAGAAAAAAAGCTTTGCGTATGGGTGCTATGGGAGCTACACCGGCACCAGGGCAAGAAAGTGAATAAATCAAAAATCCCATTAAAACCGATTTCTCTGTTTGAAAAGAAGTATCGGAGATATTGAAATAGCGTCATAATTTATAATACCAATCACTGGCAATGGAACCATTTTTGTTGACATTGATGGGGTGAAAGACGCCACTTGGGGAAAAGCAAAAATAATTATTGGAAAGCTCAAAGTCAATGGTGTAATCCACATTGGTATGTACTTTTGTTGATTCTTTTCTAAGGAGTTGAAGATGAGAAGCGTAAATTTTGTTGAGAAAGGTGCTGGCCGTCACGTTGTCGGCAAGTTGGAGCCATATGACCAGAAAAACGAAATGTTTAAGCGTCCACACTGGGACCCGACCATGCAGGGCCTGAGGGAAAGATTACATTTTATCCAGCCTAAACCCGGGAAAAATCCCGGTTATCAACTGACAGATATGTCGGCCACTAACGCTGCTTGGCGGCTGGAAATGGAATATGCACGGGGCATTCGCGGTGGACGTACAGGGTTCTATGCCTGGGATTGGGATGGTAACTTCAATTATCCCCGTATTGCCCCAGGGCAGAAGATTACCACCGATGAGGCTGAAATCATAACGCCAAAGGTAAAAAAAGCCGCCTCTTTATTCGGTGCTTCTCTGGTTGGCATCTGTGAGTTGGACCGCCGATGGCTTTACTCACACGCCTACCTAATCACCCCGGAAGGAGGTAAAGTAAGTTCCAACATTGTTCCTGACGAATTTAAATATGCCGTTGTCATTGCCGTGGAAATGAATTATGAAGCAATTATGTGTTCTCCTTCGGGTCCAGCCTCCACTGCCACCGGCCTTGGGTATTCGAAAATGGCATTCACGGCCGGGCTGCTCGCACAGTATATCCGCGGACTAGGTTATCAGGCCCTCCCATGCGGGAATGATACAGCTTGCAGCATCCCCATCGCCATTGATGCGGGACTCGGAGAAATAGCCCGAAATGGGTTGCTGATAACACCGGAATATGGCCCCAGGGTTCGACTGGCAAAGGTTTTTACGGACTTGCCGTTAACTTCGGATCGGCCAATTGAATTCGGGGTAAAGGAATTTTGTATGGTCTGTGAGAAATGCGCAAAAAAATGCCCCAGTAAAAGTATCATGTATGGTAAACCAAAAGATGAACCACATAATATTTCCAATCGCAAAGGGGTAGACACCTGGCACATCAACGCCGAAACCTGTATGGATTTTTGGGCACACAACAAAACCGATTGTTCCAATTGCATCAGAGTCTGTCCCTTTAACAAACCCCCAGGAAAATTACATAACATGGTCAGATGGGGTATCAACAACATACGTCAATTTGACCGAGCATTTTTATGGGGTGACGATATGATGGGATATGGAAAACGGAAAAATGTGAAATACTTTTGGAAATAATATGTTTTGGGTAACATTATTCGTGAGGCAATAGAACCGCTATGGTTACATTTAACGTGAGTCAATGCGCAGGAAAAAATATTTGTCGTTGATCAGAGCCGTAATCAATAGTGAAAGATCTGCCCATTTCTACACATTTATAGGTGGTCTGGAACCAGATATCAAATAAAGAGGTTGCTTTAATAAAAATTGAATTGAAAATTAACACAACAGTATATTTTCTGTTCATTATTTAGAATTTCAGAAAAGTTTGTGAAAACCTAAACATATTTCTCGGTTGTTTTTAATAATACTATCGGGAATTATCGGGAGATCCAAAAAGGTAAGTCATTGAATTGATAGTATAAATGGCGGAAGTGCATGGGAATCGAACCCACCCGGGACGGTATTAACGCCCCACATCGGATTTGAAGTCCGAGGGCCCCACCAGTGAGCCGCGCACTTCCGCATCAAAATAAAGAAAAAGCAGTATAACTGAAGACCCTTATTTGTCAACCTATGTTATAGCTTTTCGTTATAAATTGCAAAGAAAATTTGGTTTGTTTGTCAACAGGTTTTTATTCAAATTTAAAAGAGAGGGCTTGGTATTTTATATTGGTATTCAAGAAAAAAATCTTTTCTGATTTGTATAATAGTTCACGAAGAGATTAAAGGTGTTGTTTTAAATCAAATAAATATATGATATCAGCAGGGATAAAATAATAGTGAACCATGAACATTTACTGATATTTAAAATAATATATGAAATTAAAAAATATGGGCGATTCAATAATAAATCAAGATACCACTGAAATTATTTTAGAAAGTATTTCCGATGGTGTTTTTACCATAGACAATGACTGGAAGATCACTTCATTTAATAATGCAGCGGAAAAAATAACCGGTATTCAAAGAAAAGAGGCCATTGGAAAATATTGCTGGGATATTTTTCGTTCAAATATGTGTGAAAGAGATTGTGCCCTTAAAAAAACCATGGACAAGGGCAAGTCTTTCATGAACACATCCGGTTATATTATCAACAGCAAAAAAAAACGGGTCCCAATAACCACCTCTACATCTTTATTAATCGATAAAAAGGGTAAAATTATTGGAGGTGTTGAGGTGTTTAGAGATCATTCTCTTGTTGAAGAATTGAGAAAGGAACTTTCCAATCAATTTCAAATAGAGAATATGGCAAGTAAAAGTCCATCCATGAAAAAAATTTTCAAGATTCTTCCTCAAATTGCTAAAAGCGACAGTTCTGTTTTACTTGAAGGAGAAACAGGAACCGGTAAAGAGATTATGGCAAAAGCTATCCATAATTTGAGTGATAGAAAAGACAAACCATTTATTGCTATTAATTGTGGAGCTCTGCCTGATACCCTACTTGAATCAGAACTTTTCGGGCATATGGCTGGTGCATTTACAGGTGCCACAAAAGACAAACCAGGACATTTCGCCCTTGCCGAAGGTGGCACCATTTTTCTTGACGAAATTGGGGAGACCAGCGCAGCATTCCAGGTTAGAATGTTAAGAGTGATTCAGGAGCGTGAAATTCAGCCTTTAGGAGCAACAAAAATAATCAAGACTGATATCAGGATTATTGCTGCAACAAATAAAGACTTAGCTGACCTTGTGGCAGTTGATAAATTCAGACAAGATCTTTTTTATCGAATCAATGTCGTGGGGCTGAGATTACCGCCACTTAGAAATCGAATGGAGGATCTTCCCCTTCTTGTGGATTTGTTTATACAAAAATTAAACCGTATTAAAGGCAAATCTGTACAAGGCATTGATCCTGAAGTATTGCAAATATTTATGATGCATAATTTTCCCGGTAATATCAGGGAACTTGAAAATATAATTGAATATGCTTTTGTACTCTGTTCCACAGGTATTATAAGCCATGAACACCTGCCTTCAAAATTGTGGCTATCGCAAGATCAGGTTATTGAAAATAATGATCCGGAATTTTTGGTAAAAAATGCCCAGGCTAAAACTATTTTGAATGCTTTGAAAGAAAACAAATATAAAAGACAGGCTGCTGCAAATACTCTGGGTATACACAAAAGTACACTTTTCAGGAGGATGAAAAGGCTCGGCCTTAATCCACCAAAAAACAGCACTGATTAAAAGAACAAAACAAAATTTTTATCCTCCAATTATAATTTGTTATATCCTTTCTGCATCCATGGTAATTTTATTCGTTCAGGAAATACTATGGATGCTTTTTCCCTAAATCACTCTTCAAATTTTACAGTTTTTATTTTGCAATGAGCGTGTCGCATCCATGCGACCTTTTTCTTTTTGGTTTTTTCATGGCCCAAATTTGAATTTTATAACCAACTGAATTTATGGATTATTTTTTTAAATAAAATTTTTAATTCAATGGCATATGCTTTGCAATTCAATTTTTCATGAGATGGCGATTATTCTCAATTTAAATAATTAAGACAAATAAAGGAGGGTAAAGATATGCCGGGAAAAGACACAAGAGGCCCAGATAGTCAAGGTCTGGGAACAGGCAGGGGACGGGGCAATTGTAAAATTGATCCGGGATGCGGGCAAAGAAGACAACAGAGAAGAAATCAGGCTCAAAATTCAATGACAAATTGTGTTGTTGCAATTTCCTGTTGTACCGGGCAAAAAGCATGCTCAAAAATTAATTGAGCATTTGAAATTGATTTTTCAACTACAGGAACACAATAGTATTTAAGGGAGAATATTGCAGATGATCATAAGTGTAGCCAGTGGAAAAGGAGGAACAGGCAAGACCTTTGTTGCAACAAACCTTGCAGTTTCGTTAAAAAAAGATGTGCATCTTTTGGACTGCGATGTTGAGGAGCCCAATTCCCATCTTTTCCTGAGTCCGATCATTGATAAAACAGAACCGGTGATTGCTCCTGTACCTCGAATTGATCTTGAAAAATGCACTTTTTGTAAAAAATGTATGGATATTTGTCGATATGGTGCCATCGCTGTTTTAAAAAAAGACGTCATGATATTTGAAAATCTCTGCCATTCCTGTGGCGGGTGTTTTGCAGTGTGTCCTGAAGATGCGCTTATTGAAAAACAAAGGGTCTTGGGAACAATTGAACACCAAACAATTGGACACCAAACAAGGGACCATATATCTTTTACCCATGGCCGCCTGGATATCGGCCAGGTAATGGTACCACCAATTATTAAAAAAGTCAGATCCTTTTCAAAACATGACCAGCTTACAATTATTGATGCTCCCCCTGGAACCTCATGCCCTGTTATCGCAGCTATGAAAGGGGCTAATTTTATTTTGCTGGTTACAGAGCCCACTCCTTTTGGACTCCACGATCTTAAACTTGCAGTGGAAACTGTAAGAATTCTCGGTATACCCCATGGACTGATTATCAATCGGGCCGGTCTGGGAAATGATGATGTTAAATCCTATGCTATGGAACAAAATATACCCATATTGATGGAAATCCCATTTGATAGGAGAATCGCCCAAATTTATTCCAGAGGTCAAATGGTTGCAGAAACTTTGCCCGGGTATAAAAAAAAGTTTCAGGATTTATACGATAGAATAATTCAGTTGATGGAAAAAAAGGAAAAAGACAAATGAAGGAACTTGTAATTTTAAGCGGGAAAGGCGGTACTGGCAAAACAAGCATTACGGCAGCTTTTGCATCGCTGGCCCAGAATACGGTTCTTTGTGATGCTGATGTAGATGCAGCAGATCTGCATTTGATTTTGGAACCTGATTTTAAAAAATCTCATGATTTCAATGCAGGCCATGAGGCAATTATCAATCCTGATAAGTGCAGTAAGTGTGGTCTTTGTATCGATCTTTGCCGGTTCGATGCAATAAAAGATACATTTGAAATTGATTCCATTGAATGCGAAGGGTGTGGGGTTTGCGTTGACCTATGCCCTGAGCAGGCCATTGATTTTCCGGAAACCATCTGTGGACAATGGTATCTCTCAAGTACAAGATTCGGCCCCATGGTTCATGCCAGGCTTGGCATTGCCCAGGAAAATTCAGGTAAACTTGTGTCACTTGTCAGGAATGAAGCTAAAAAAATTGCACATCAAGAAAATTTGGATCTGATTCTTACGGACGGCCCCCCGGGTATTGGATGCCCAGTGATCGCTTCAATCGGTCAGGCAACGGCTATTTTGATTGTTACTGAGCCAAGTGTTTCCGGTATTCATGATATGAAAAGGCTCACGCAACTTTCCAGACATTTTAATATCCCTGCAATGGTTTGTATAAACAAATATGATTTAAATATAGATAAGACAAAAAATATAGAAAAATTTGCTGACTCGGCCAACATTGCCGTGGTGGGTAAAATTCCCTTTGACTCTATTTTCACAAAAGCCATGATCCAGGCTGAAACGATTTTTGAATACAACAACAATTCACAGGTTAGTATAAAAGTACGGCAGCTTTGGGACAACATCCTGTCCCAGGACGAGTTTAAAACACCTGTGGCAAATATACTACAACATTTATAGGAGCATGAAAATTATGAAAAACGGAAGAATTGCTATCCCTTCAAACGGCCAGGGTGGACTCTCTGGAACAAGATCCGGTCACTTTGGCCATTGTGACGTATTTACCTTAGTGGATGTTGAAGATGGTGAGATAAAAGATGTAGCCATCCTCCAAAACCAGGACCATGTTCAGGGTGGCTGCATGGTACCGGTCAATCTTTTATCTGAAAATCGAGTGAATGCACTCATTGTCGGTGGTATTGGTATGCGTCCTTTAATGGGTTTCAAGCAGGCAGGTATTGATGTGTATCATGACGACCAGCGACCTGAAATAGGTCCTGTAGTTAAAGATCTCATCGCCGGCGCCTTGCTTGAAATCAGAAATGATCAAGTCTGTGGTGGTGGCGGGCAAGGATGATTTACTTAAAGGGAGAAAAGAAATGAAGATAGCAGTTACAGCTATGGAAAATGATATAAATTCCCAGATTGATCCAAGATTTGGAAGAGCTGCCTATATTCTTATTATAGATGCCAAAACACTTGAATTTAAATCATATGACAATATTGAAAATAAAAATGCCTTTAAGGGTGCCGGAATTAAAGCTGCAGCCATGCTCAGCGACAAGGATGCAGAGGTTTTGTTGACTGGATACTGCGGTCCCAATGCATTTCAAACTCTAACAACTGCTGGAATTAAAGTTGTTAGTGATCAACAAGGAAGTGTTATTGATGCGGTTCATAAATTTATGCAGGGCAAACAGGTTTTTGCCGATGCTGCCAACAAAGAAGGTCACTGGGGCTAAATTAAAAGGGGTAAACTGCTAATTTGAAAGTCGCACTAACTATTTGGGGAAACAGGATCTCGCCTGTCTTTGATTCTGCAAACACATTGATGATCGTTGATCTTGAAAACTTGAAAATTAGTGATCGAGTATATAAAGGATTCGATCCACATGATCTGAAGCAATTTTCATGCATTTTGAAAAACTGTAAAATTGATATTCTAATCTGCGGAGCCATAACTGATGATCGATCCATATTTATTGAACAAAATGGAATTGTACTGATTCCATTTATTTTTGGGAACACCGATAAGATACTGGCTATCTTAATAAATGAAAAGCATCGAATCTCGGATTTTATAATGCCGGGTGTAATTTTAGATGAATACTCAATCAAAAATAATTCTTTTTTTGTTAAATAGTAATAATGAAACCAAAAGTGGAACATGCAATTTAAACTTTGAATCGCATGCAACAATAGGAGAATGATAAATGGATACAAAAAAGGTTACAAGTCTTAGACCAAAAACTGAAAATAAAAAAAATGCAAAGCCCAGAAAGAAAGCAGATCCTGTTGAAGCCTCAATTGACTTGGCAACCCAGCAAATGATCAAAAGAGCCCATGATTTAAATATTGAGACTGTATTTGATCGGGCAGAAAATATGAAACCCTGTAATATAGGTGTCCAGGGTATTTGCTGCAAAAACTGCAGCATGGGTCCCTGCCGCCTTCCAATGCCAAAATCGGGTCTTGAAGGAGAAGATAATAGAAAGGGTTTGTGTGGTGCAACTCCCAATACAATTGCAGCCAGAAATTTTATCAGAATGATTGCAGGTGGTGCTGCAGCGCACTCAGATCATGGTCGTAACGTTGCTGAAATTTTTATGAAAGCTGCTAGAAAAGAAACAAAAGACTATACAATAAAAGATCCTATTAAACTGCTCTCTATTGCACCCTATTTTAATGTTGATACCATAGTAGAAGTAGATGGAAAGGAAATGGATCGTGATATTTATGAAATTGCTGTTGAAGTTGGAGAAAAAGCATTAAACGAATGGGGTAAACCAGAAGGCGAACTGATTTACCTTAGACGGGCACCTGAGGCTTTATATAAAAAATGGGAAACCATGGGTGTCAGGCCAAGAAATATTGATAGAGAAATAGTTGAAATTATGCACCGGACCCATATTGGCGTGGATCAGGATTATAAAAATTTGATAAAACAGGGTACGCGTGCCGCCATTGCAGATGGTTGGGGAGGGTCAATGATGGCGACTGATTTACAGGATGTTCTTTTTGGTACACCATTCCCGCTTGCATCTGAAGCAAACCTGGGTGTGATGAAAGAAGACCATGTAAATATCGTTATCCACGGACATGAACCGGTTCTATCTGAAATGATCGTCGGTGTTACCCAATCCAGGGAAATGGAAGAATATGCAATATCAAAAGGAGCAAAAGGGATACAGCTATCCGGGATCTGTTGTACTGCTAATGAAATTCTTCAACGACACGGCGTACCTTTATGTGGTACTTTTCTTCAACAGGAGCTTGCGATTATTACAGGAGCATGTGATGCAATGGTGGTTGACATTCAATGTATTTTTCAAAATGTCGCCAATGTGGCAAAATGTTTTCATACCAAATTGATCACCACACACCCCATCGCCAAAATGGAGCAGGAGAATGTCATCCATATTGAATTCAATGAACATTATGCCCTTGAGGATGCAAAAAGGATTGTTAAAATTGCCATAGATAATTTTAATAACAGAGGGGCTGATGTAATGATACCAAAAGAAAAAGGTCAACAGATTGCCGGCTTTGGAGTCGAGTCTGTTTTATATCATTTAGGAGGTACCTTCCGCGGGTCTTATTACACCTTGAATGATAATATCATCAATGGGCGAATACGAGGTGTCGCAGGAGTGGTCGGCTGTAATAATGCAAGAACCAGACATAATGAAGGACATATTGCCGTAGTTAAAGAGCTGATAAAAAATGATGTCCTTGTTATAACCACTGGATGCAATGGTATTGCATGTGCAATGGAAGGGCTGTTGACGCCGGAATCTGCAGCTGCATTCTGCGGCCCTGGTCTGGCTGAGGTCTGCGAAACAGTTGGAATTCCGCCTGTTCTTCATATGGGATCTTGCGTTGATAATAGCCGTATCCTTTTAGCGGCAACAGAAATGGTAAAAGCCGGTGGCCTGGGAAATGATATCAGTGATTTGCCAGTTGCAGGAAGTGCGCCTGAATGGATGAGTGAAAAAGCAATAAGTATCGGGCATTATTTTGTGGCATCAGGCGTTTATACCGTTTTTGGTGTTACTTTACCCACTTCAGGAGCACCCGTATTTCAAAAATATATTTTTGAAGATCTCCAGAATATTTATGGTGGAATGTGGGATTTAGAAATTGATCCAGTTAAACACGCAAGAAAAATGATTGCTCACATTGATAAGAAACGAGATGCACTTGGAATTAATAAAGCCAGAAAAAGAGTTATGATGGATATGGCGACAAGAAGGGATTTGGAATCTGCCTAGGTCCAAATCAATATAATTGAATAAAAACAGGTGTTATTGGGATTTTGATAAAATTAAAAACTTTAACAATTTTAATCCCTAAAATAACACCTGTTTTTATTGTAAGATAATGAAAGATATTCCTTTCTTATTAATCATGGAATTAATAAAAAAAATTTAGTATATATTATCTCTTTGATTTTGAACTTTGCTTTTATTGCGCAGCTTATATATGAAGGGATAAAAAATGATAAATTCACAGAGACTGGCTCAACGATTCAAAAACCTTGTACAAATTGATTCTCTTTCCCGCCGGGAAAAGGATGTTGCCCTGGCACTTGAAAAAATATTGATAAAAATGGGTGCAACTATCTGTTATGATAAGGCAGAAGAACAGGTGGGGGGAAATTGCTCCAATCTTGTTGCTAAGTTTAAGGGAACGGTAGATGCAGAACCCATTTTTTTATCCGGTCACATGGATACGGTTGGACCGGGTAATAATATAAAGGTGATTTTTAAGGATGGTATTTTTAAGAGTGATGGAACAACCATCCTGGGTGCGGATGACAAATCCGCCCTTGCCATTATTCTTGAAGTCATGGATGTTATCCTTGAAAATAAAATAGATTATCCGCCTGTTGAACTTATTTTTACTGTTTGTGAAGAAATAGGTCTTCTTGGAGCAAAGAATTTTGATTTTGCCTTAATGGATTCAAAATTCGGGTATATCCTTGATTCAACAGATACTGAAGGAATTGTCACAAAAGCTCCCGGTGCAAACAAGATTATTATAAAAATTTTTGGGAAAGCCGCCCATTCAGGCGCTGAGCCTGAAAATGGAATCAGTGCTATTGCAGTAGCATCTAAAGCCATTTCAGGGCTTAATTTAGGCAGGATTGATGAAGAGACCACATGTAATCTTGGTACCATTAAAGGCGGGGTTGCCACCAATATTATCCCTGAATTTGTTGAAATCCATGGGGAAGCAAGAAGTCATGATGTTGAAAAATTAAAAACAATTACAGATAATATTACAGATGCATTTTACGCTGCTGCAGAACTATTCAAAAGCGGTTCAGACTTTCCCAGGATAGAGGCTATTGTTGAAAATGATTTTACCCAGACAAATATTTCCGAAGATCACATGGCTATTAAACTTGCCAGGAAAGCTGCCAAGAATCTGGGTGTCTCTTTGGAAAGCAAGACCATTGGCGGTGGGGCAGATGCAAATGTTTTTTTTGGCAAAGGAATTGTTGCCGGGGTTCTTGGAACGGGCATGACCGATGTTCACACATTAAATGAATCTGTTGCCATCAAAGATATGGAGGAATCAGCAAACTTGGTACTTGAGATTTTAAAGGTTCATGCTACAGGAGAAATGTAAGGATGATTGCATATGTTGATATGTTTTCCGGTATCAGCGGAGACATGACCCTTGGTGCGTTGATCGATTTAGGAGTACCGCTTGATTTTCTAAAAGAAAAGTTAAGTCATGTTTTACATGGTTTTCAATTAAAGACAAATATTGTATACAAGCACCATTTAAAAGCTTTAGATCTTATTGTAGATGTCATTGACGATGGCCATGCTTCACGCAATTATAATGAGATCAAAGAATTGATTGAGAATAGTTCTTTGTCAAAAAAGGTTAAAAAAAACAGCCTTTTGGCTTTTGAAAAAATAGCTTTGGCTGAGTCTAATATTCATGGTAAAGATATTGAAAGCATTCACTTCCATGAAATCGGCGGCATAGATTCCATTGTTGATATTATCGGTTCTTTTATCTGTGTAGAGTATCTTGGCATTGAAAAGGTATATGCTTCAAGTATTCCTCTGGGATCAGGATTTGTGACCTGTGCCCATGGCCGGATACCCGTTCCAGTTCCTGCAACTGTGGCCATTTTAAAGGATGTTCCTGTAAGATCGTCTGATGCCACAACAGAGATTGTCACCCCGACAGGGGCAGCTATTATTTCTACGCTGGCCTCATCCTTTGGGCAGATGCCGGAAATGATCATAAAAAAAGTTGGTTATGGTTCAGGCAAAAGAGATACAGGGTCAGATCTTCCCAATCTGCTGCGCATTATTTTGGGAAAACCACAGCTTATTGAAAAGAAAAATAAAACATCTGTTCACAAAGAAGCCATTCATGTTGTCAAAACAAACGTGGATGATACCATTCCCGAAGTTTTGGGGTTTTTAATGGAATCTTTGTTTGAGAACAAGGCGCTTGATGTCTGTTATATTCCCGTGCAAATGAAAAAAAACAGACCCGGGATCCAACTTGAGGTGATATGCAGGAAAGAGGATCTGGATAATATTGTCCAGATTATACTTACCCAGACAACATCCATTGGTGTGAGGCATTATGAAAGCGGACGATCCTTTCTTTTAAGAGAAAAAACTTTTGTCAAAACCTCATTTGGAAAACTACAGGTAAAAAAAATCACTAATCCTGATAATAGTATCAGATTTGTACCAGAGTATTTTGTTGCAAAAAAAGTGGCAAAGGAAAAAAAGATTCCATTAAAAGATGTCTATGCTCGAATTTTATCTGATGCAAACCCGGGTGAATCCCATCCTATTGTCCCAATCGAACTGGTAAAATAGACTTGGTAAAATCGACTTAACCCAATCTACTTGACAGGGACTTACGCAGAATATAGAACTTCAAAATGACCTTAAATCAAAAAATCATAATATTTATAGCCACTGGATTCTATTCAGGAAGACTCCCTTTTGCACCCGGTACTTTTGGAACTATTGCAGCAATTCCTTTTGCACTTGTTTTTTTAATCATTCCAACTTCTTTTGTTGGGATTTATATTTCAGCTTTAATCCTTGTGGCCATTTATTTTTCAGATCAGGCTGAAAAGATTTTGGAAAAGAAAGATCCCGGTTGTATTGTTATTGATGAAATTGCAGGATATGTTGTAACCATGGCGTGGGTTCCCATTAATATCTATACGATTGTGGCCGGGTTTTTTATATTCAGGTTTTTTGATATTGTAAAACTTGCACCTGTGAAATATTTTGAGCGCAATTTCTCAGGAGGTGCAGGGGTAGTCCTGGATGATATTATGGCAGGTATTTTATCTGCAGCTGTTTTAAGAATTCTATATTTATCAGGCATATTTTAGGAGAAAGAAGATGGATAAACATTTGGAAAAAGATAAGGCTGTAAAAACAGCAATGAGCCAGATTGAACGCCAATTTGGCAAAGGATCTGTTATGAAACTTGGGGGCAGGGCAATTGAAGCTGTTCCCGTTATACGATCAGGCTCACTTGCACTGGATAAGGCTCTTGGGGTTGGCGGATATCCAAGGGGCAGGGTGGTTGAGATATATGGCCCTGAATCTTCGGGAAAGACAACACTTGCTCTCCATGCAGTTGCCCAGGCGCAGAAGAATGGTGGGATAGCGGCCTTTATTGATGCTGAGCATGCTCTTGATGTTGCCTATGCCAAACGACTTGGAGTGGATTGTGATGAACTTTTAGTGTCCCAGCCGGATACAGGGGAGCAGGCCCTTGAAATTGCCGATATGCTGGTGAGAAGTGGTGGCATAGATATCATGGTAGTAGACTCTGTGGCGGCTCTTGTTCCCCGAGCCGAAATTGAAGGCGATATGGGACTTCAGGCAAGACTAATGTCCCAGGCCTTAAGAAAGCTTGCCGGCACCATTGGCAAAACCAATACCACCATTATTTTTATCAACCAGATCCGGATGAAAATCGGTGTGGTTTATGGGAATCCTGAAACCACAACTGGTGGTAATGCCTTGAAATTTTATGCATCCATGCGTCTTGAAATAAGAAGAGCCTCTCCCATAAAAGAAGGGCAGGATATCGTTGGTAACAGAACTAAGGTAAAAGTTGTGAAAAACAAACTGGCCCCCCCGTTTAAAAGTGTAGAATTTGACCTCATGTATGGGGAGGGTATTTCACGAACAGGGGATCTGCTGGACATGGGTGTTGACCTTGAGATTGTGGACAAGAGTGGATCATGGTATTCATTTGAAGGCGAAAGGATCGGCCAGGGAAGAGAGAATGTAAAGATCTTTTTAATTGACAACCCAGACATATTTGAAAAAATTGAGTCCAAGGTTCGAGAACAACTTGGGATTGCCACACCTGGCAGCAATGGTTCAAATAAAGAAGCCAAGTAATATTATTTTTTGCAATTAGTGTTTATCGAAAACCTGAAAATCCTTATGGGCATATGCTTTGTTTGGAGCAGAAGATTAACCGGGGTTTTATAAGATATGGTTGAGTCCGGCGCAGTAATCAGGAAAATTAGCGGTTTTTAGACGAGTACAAATTAGGAGTTGTGACATGACAGGCAATGAAGCCAGAAAAACGTTTATAGAATATTTTAAAAAACATAATCACCAGCAGGTAAGATCCTCTTCACTTGTACCACAGGATGATCCAACTCTTTTGTTTGTAAATGCCGGAATGGTACAATTCAAACTTGTGTTCACCGGAGATGAGAAAAGAGATTATTTGACTGCTGTAACGTCCCAAAAATGTGTCAGGGCCGGTGGAAAGCATAATGATCTGGAAAATGTCGGTTATACTGCAAGACATCATACTTTTTTCGAAATGCTGGGTAATTTTTCCTTTGGTGACTATTTTAAGGAAAAAGCGATTGATTTTTGCTGGGATCTTCTCACAAACGGTTATGGGTTTGACAAGGAAAAACTCTGGGTGTCTGTTTTTTATGAAGATGATGAAGCCTATAATATCTGGCGGGATCAGGTGGGTGTGCCGGAGGAAAGAATTGTAAGATTGGGTGAAGAAGACAATTTTTGGTCCATGGGAGATACAGGACCTTGTGGACCCTGTAGTGAAGTTCATATTGATAGGGGTGTCGAGTTTGGCTGTGATGACAAGAACTGTGCAGTAGGGTGTGACTGTGACCGGTGGCTGGAATTATGGAATCTTGTCTTTATGCAGTTTGAAAAAGATGAACAGGGCAATATGACACCCCTGCCAAAGCCAAGTATTGATACAGGTCTGGGACTTGAACGAGTGATTTCCGTTCTTCAGGGAGTTCCTACAAATTATGATACAGACCTGTTTGTTCCCATTATGGAAAAAGTGGGCGAACTTTCAGGTAAAAAACGCCATGAATCAGATTTGGTTGAAGTTGCCATGAAAGTCATTGCCGACCATTCCAGGGCAAGTGCATTTCTGATATGTGACGGGGTTATGCCCTCCAATGAAGGTCGTGGATATGTGCTTCGCCGTATCATGAGGCGGGCTATCCGGTATGGAAGAAGTATCGGACTTGTCAAATCGTTTTTGCATGAGACGGTACAAACCGTTTTCAAAATTATGGATAAAGCCTATCCCGAGCTTAAAGAATCTTCTGCCTTTATTTTAAATGTAGTTAAAAATGAAGAGGAAAAGTTTCTTGAAACTCTGGGAACTGGTATGAAACTGTTAGAAACAGTAATTGAAGATCTTCCAGAGCGAGATGGTCCTGTTTTTGTTAAAGATATGAACGATGGGAAAGAGTTTGTATCAAAAAGAGAAATTCCCGGCGATGTGATTTTTAAACTCTACGATACCTTTGGATTTCCCGTGGACATCATTATCGATCATGTCAAAGAGATGAATATTAATCTTGATATGGATGGTTTTGAGAGAAATATGGCCCTGCAAAAAGAAAGATCAAAGTCTAAGAAAAAATTCGCAGGCGTTGGCGAAGCCTATAGAACCTTGACTTCAAAAGGGGTGAAAACTGCTTTTAAAGGCTATGACAATATTGAAGGAAAATCCCGGGTGCTGATAATTGTCAAAGATGACAAAGAAATTGAAACAGCCGGGCCGGGTGATACCATAGAAATTGTTACTGCTGATACTGTGTTTTATGCAGAATCCGGTGGACAGGCAGGGGATACAGGGGTTTTTGAAAATGATAATTGTGTCATCAACATTATGGATACGATAAAAGATCCAACCGGGATTGTCATCCATAAAGGTTTGGTCAAAAAAGGTGAAGCTAAAAAAGAAGATTCATTTATACTCAAGGTTAACGCAGGAAAAAGGCAGAATACTGCCTTAAACCATTCGGCCACTCATATTCTGCATTCTGCTTTAAGGAATGTTCTGGGAGATCATGTAAAACAATCAGGGTCTCTTGTGACAGACACAAGATTAAGATTTGATTTTACCCATTTTTCTTTTATTTCCGCAGAAGAACTGAAGACCATAGAAAATCAGGTCAATTTAAGGATTCGTGAAAATCATTGTATTGAAACAAAAGAAATGAATATTGATGAGGCAGTTAAGAAAGGAGCTACAGCACTCTTTGAAGAAAAATACGGGGATGTGGTAAGGGTTGTATCCCAGGGGTTATTCTCCCAGGAGCTTTGCGGAGGAACGCATACAAATAAATCCGGTGATATTGGATTGTTTAAAATCTTGTCGGAAGGTGGTATTGCATCCGGCATTCGAAGAATTGAAGCAGCAACCGGTCAAACAGCCCTTGATTATATTCAAAAGGAACAAAGCCTTCTTACATCAGCTGCAGGCCTGTTAAAAGGTCCAAAAGAGGATGTGGTATTAAAGATTGAGGTTTTATTAAAAGATAAGAAAAACCTTGAAAAAAAGCTTGAATCCCTGAAAGCAAAAATAGCATCAAAGTCTGTTGAAAATATGGACGAAACTATAAGAGAAATCAATGGAGTCAAAGTGATTTCAAAAAAAGTGGATATTGAAAACCCTTCCCAGTTAAGAGATCTGGCAGATAAATTCAAGACAAAAATTGGCTCAGGAGTCATTCTACTGGGCGCCCAATCCAAAGGTAAAGCCTTATTGATTTCCATTGTTACCGATGATTTAACAAAAAAGTTTAAGGCTGGTGATATTGTAAAAGCTGCTGCCAAATTAGTGGGTGGCGGCGGCGGCGGCCGTCCTGATATGGCCCAGGCAGGTGGTACAAAACCTGAAAATCTTGACCAGGCACTTGAATCTGTTTTTAAAATTATGTCATGACGGCATATTTCATAAGACGATTGCTTCTGGTGATACCGACATTTATCGGTATCACCATTATGGTATTTACCATCACTCGTTTTGTGCCCGGAGGTCCTATTGAAAGAATTATTGCAGACACAAGGGCCATGCAGACAAGTCAAGGCGGATCATCCAAATCATCCGGTCCCATTGGCGGCCAACCCCTTTCTGAAGAACAAATTCAAAAATTAAAAGAATATTACGGTTTTGATAAACCCGTATTGACAAGCTATTTTATCTGGTTGTCAAAAGTGTTACAGGGGGATCTTGGCAGATCCACACGTTATTATGATCCGGTCTGGGATATGATCAAAGAGAGAATTCCCATTTCTATTTATTTTGGTATTCTAAGCCTGATGATGATTTACGGGGTATGCATTCCCCTTGGCCTGGCAAAAGCCGTGCGGCATAAAACAGGATTTGATAATATCACCTCCATCATTATTTTCATGGGGTATGCCATTCCAGGATGGGTGGCGGGCGTACTTATGCTGGTTTTGTTTTCATCCAATTATGATGTGTTCCCCCTGGGGGGCCTTGTATCTGAACTTTTTGAAGAGATGAGCTGGTTTGAAAAAATGAGAGACATTGCCTGGCATACCATTCTTCCATTATTCTCCTATGTAGTCGGGTCATTTACAGTGATGACGCTTTTGATGAAAAATACGCTTATGGATAATCTGTCTGCCGATTATGTAAGAACTGCAATTGCCAAAGGTCTTCCTTTTAAAAAAGCAGTATTGAACCATGCCATGCAAAACAGCCTGATCCCAATAGCAACAAGTTTTGGAAATAATATTTCCATCATTTTAATGGGATCTTTTTTAATTGAAAAAGTATTCAATATTAACGGCATGGGTCTTTTGGGTTATGAATCCATTCTTGATAGGGATTATCCTGTGGTAATGGGAATCCTTGTTATATCTTCCCTGCTGTTTATGGTTGGTAATATTTTGTCTGACCTTTGCGTTGCCTTTGTCGATCCCAGGGTGAGGTTTAAATGATATCTTTAAATCCTGTCACCATAAAAAAATTCAAGCGGTTTCGATCCATTAAAAGAGGATTCTGGTCCTTTGTCATTTTGTTTGTGATGATTTTTGTCTCATTTTTTGCTGAGGTTTTTATCAACTCAAGGGCAGTGATGGTTTATTATGACGGCAAGTTTTTTTTTCCAACCTATACAAATATGATCCCGGGGTCAGCCTTTGACCTTGGCTATGAGTATGAAACCAATTACAGGGATCTTAAAACAAAATTTGTAAACACTTCAAATTTTGTTGTTATGCCACCCGTGCCCTATAACCCTTATGAGAATGATTTGAAGTTTAATACTTATCCGCCGTTCCCGCCTTCATTTAAGGAAAAACATTATTTTGGAACCGACAATGTGGGCAGGGATATTTTTTCACGTCTTGTCTATGGGTTTCGCACTGCTATTATTTTTTCTTTTTTTCTTTTGATCTTAAATTACACCATTGGCATTACCATTGGCTGTTCCATGGGATATTTCGGAGGAAAATTTGATTTAATCTTTCAGCGTAT
>Ga0233437_1001997_pt1 | contig 33397 bp, 41 predicted proteins | sample SI_122_August201_FD_182714 | JGI IMG/M metagenome (GOLD analysis project Ga0233437, IMG submission 182714) | Seawater microbial communities from Saanich Inlet, British Columbia, Canada - SI_122_August2016_200_MG | ecosystem: Environmental > Aquatic > Marine > Inlet | place: Canada: British... | reverse complement strand
TGGTAGGATAGGGACTGAGCAGATTGAGCAAGGCAGAGAGGGTAGGGGTGTTGCAGATAGCACGAGTTATCACGATGGGTTGAAACCAACAGAAAGAACAATGGCTACTGGCAGATTCCCTGCTAATATACTACTAGATGAACACACAGCTAATAATGCTGGAGAGTGGAGTAGATATTTCTATGTAGCTAAAGCTAGTAAGAGTGAGAGAGGAGAAGAAAACAACCACCCTACTGTAAAGCCTATCAAACTTATGGAGTATCTATGTACTCTAACCAAGACTCCAACAGGAGGGTGTGTACTTGATCCGTTTGCAGGCTCAGGAACAACAGGTTTAGCTTGTATAAATACTGGTAGAGATTACATTTTAATAGAAAGAGAAGAAGAATATATACCTATTATAAAAGCTAGATTGAATATTAAACAAACTAAACTAATATAATGTTGATGAGGTACACGAAATTATAGTTGACTATCAAGGAGAGCAAAAAGAATTTACACTAGATGAGTTTTTAGAAAGATTAGGATTTAATAAACTAAATAAATAACATTATGGAAAAATTAGAACAGTTAAAAGCTAGAGCATACGACCTACTTTTAAAGAGAGCAGAGATTGAAACAGAACTACAACAAGTCAATCAAACTATTTCAAACTTTAAAGAAAAAGATGAACCAAAGTCCTAAATTAACTATTGTAATACCTGTAAAGCAGGGAAGTGATGCTGATACTACGCTGTGGTCTTTGCAGGAGTCATCCTTTCAAGACTTTAAGATTGTAATTGTACCAGATCAAGGTCGTGGTGCTAACTGGGCAAGGAATGAGGGCTTCGGTTCTGTTGATACAGAGTTTGTACTATTCTCTGATAACGATATTAAGTGGGATGAGAAGGGTATATATTGGCTAATGTTAGCCCTAGAAGAGAACCCAGAAGCATCCTATTCTTATGGAGTGTGGAATGATAATAGGGGTGAGCTATCCTTTGAGGAGTTTGACGCAGTAGAACTCAAGCGAAGAAACTACATCTCTACTATGAGTGTTATACGAACCAAAGACTTTTGTGGCTTTGATGAGAATATAGATAGACTCCAAGACTGGGACTTATGGCTAAGTATGTTAGAAGAGGGTAAGGTTGGAGTAAACTGCGGCAGAACAATATTCTCCACTGTAACCTCTAACAGAGGTATCACAAATGATAGTAGTGAAGACTATCAGAAAGCTAAACAAGTAATAATTAATAAGCATGAATTACCTAATATTAGCCCATCCAGATGATGAGTGTATCTGGTTCAACCCAGAGGAGTATGACAAGATTGTTATTGTTTTTACAGACCGACTAGATGTTCCACAGTTTGGAGACTCAAGACGACAAGCCATGAAAGAACTCCCTTACGCTGATAAGATAATCAATTTAAATTTGCCAGAAAGTAATTACTGGAGAGATAAAACAAAGCGAGAAGATTATTTAGATTGTTATGATGATGTTTGTTTCTGGTTACAAGCTGGTATTGAAGAAGGTGACACCATCACAACTCATAATCCTTATGGTGAATATGGACACACGGACCACATGCTTGTATGGCATGCGTGTATGGATACAGTAGATGTACCTGTGAATGGTAGAGACCCTAAGTTATATAGAGAAGCAAAAGAAGTTTATAAATCTAACAAGGTATGGACATGGGAGTTATAAAAAAACTAATGATCATTCCCTACTTCGGACAATACCCATCATTCATGAGCCAGTGGATAGCTAACATGGAGTATCTTAAACCAATGGGTTATGACTATCTGTTAGTTAGTTCTCTATCTAAGTTTGAACAAAGGGTAAGAGATAAACTAGGGATAGAACCATGTATTATATATGGTACTGGTAAGCCTTGGGATTACAGGGGGGCACTAGGTGTTCTCTTTGAAGAGGAGATTAAGGGTTACGACTACTGGGGACATACAGACTTTGATTGTGTCTATGGAGATGTCAATAAGTTTATGCCAGATGAGGAGTTAGTTAAATACGATCTATGGTCTAACCATTACTGTTACGTGTGTGGACCATGGACCTTATATAGAAATACAGAGAAGGTTAATAACATATTCAGAGAATGTGATGACTGGAAAGAAAGGTTAGAAGAACCGATGGCAACTGGCTGGGTAGAACAAGGCTACTCTGAAAAGGTAGATGAACTACATGAAAGGAAAGAAATTAATAGGTTATATACCCATTTCCAAAGTAGAGACCCTAACCTATGGGAAGATTTAACATTCAATGAAGGTAGACTGTATGATTATGGTGGAGAAATAATGATGTTCCACTTCAATCGAGCGAAGATTTATCCATTAAAAGAAGGAGAAGTATAATGAATCCATATAACGCAGTAGCTGAATTTGAACAGGTGATAGCTGCTTGGGCTGGGTCTAAGTATGCTGTTGCAGTAGAGAGTTGCACCGCCGCCCTATTCCTTAGCTGTGTTTATGCTAAGGTTGGCGAAGTTACTATCCCTGCTCGCACTTACCCAGGTGTACCATGTTCAATCATTCATGCTGGTGGAAAGGTTAAGTTTGAAGACAAGCCATGGGATGGCATCTACCAACTGAAACCTTATGAGATTTGGGACGGAGCATTACGCTTCAAGCAGGGCATGTATAAGGGTGGGTTTCATTGTCTGTCCTTTCACATGAAGAAGTTGTTGCCAATCGGTAGAGGCGGAATGATTCTAACGGATGATAGGGAAGCATACAACTGGTTTAAGAGAGCAAGGTTTGATGGTAGGAGAGAGGTTCCTTTAGAGGACGATTCCTTTGACATGCTTGGCTGGAACATGTACATCACTCCAGAACAAGCTATTAGAGGATTGCAACTGTTCTCGACCATTGACCAGAAAGGTCTTAATGACTTAATTGTGGCTAACCAACTGTACCCAAACTTAGGAGAATATGATGTCTATCATACTGTACGCGAATAGGAACACAGGGATGCTAGTGTTAGCACACCTTCTCGCTAAGGGATTCAAGGTTAAGGTTATAACTGAGGATCGCTTAATAAGAATCTGTGCAAGATACTATGGGGTAGAGGTTGTTACTCTTGAAACAATGGGAGAGTTTGACCTTTTCATCTGCTGTCATGGAAGAAAGATTATCCCAGACGAATACCTTGCAAAAGGTAAGTTCATTAACATTCACCCCTGTCTCTTTAAGTATAAGGGACACAACCCCATAAGGAGATACATAGAGAACAGAGACACTAAGGGGTCTGTTGAATCTCAGTTCATGATTCCAGAAGTTGATGCTGGAGAAGTCATCAACCAACAGTTCTTTGACACTCCAGTTGTTACGTCTTATGCGATGTTCTATAACATAGCTCTGCCGTACTACCTGAAGTGCATTGATGAAACATTAAGGGGAGAGTAATCTCCCCCTAACTTTAAAACTATGAAAATACTTTTAGTAGGACATGATTATAGCAAGATGATACTTCCAACCAGCTCTTGGTTGTGGAAGAAGTATGGAGCAGATGGCTTTGATATAGAGTATCTTAACTTTGGAGAGTACGAAGGTGAATTATATAAAGGCAAATTTGTATCCCTAGCAGAAGAACAAGTAGGTGGTAAGAAGGCTTGGGGTAAGTACATCACTGATTATGTGAAGAAGTTAAGATGTAAGCACGTTGTACTAGGTTGTGATGACTTCCTTTTAAATCAGAAGATAAACATCCCACGCTACAAAGAGCTGTTGAAACTCATGGGCGGTAGTGTAAAGGCGGCTAGGCTATGTGATATAACTTGGTACCCACAAGGTCAGTATAACTGTGATGATAGGGGGATGGTTAGCCTTAAAAGAAAAGCAGACTATAACTGTACTGGACAATTAACTATCTGGAATAGAGAAGCCCTATTAGAACTACTAGGTAGTGGAGATATATGGGACTTTGAGTCTAGTGGTAGTAAGAAGATGAAGGATAAAGAGTGGGATGTTATAGCCTCCTATGACCCACCATTCAAGTATTATACTATCTCTGCCTTATCAGGCGGAGACAACAAGATAGACCTAGGTGGACTAAAAGAAAGTGATAAGAAATATATAATTAAAAATCTAATAACAAAAGGAGATGTTAAATAAAGATAAGAAATATTTAATAACTGGTGGCAGTGGATTCTTAGGAGCTGCACTTATAAGACGTCTGTGGGATGATGGATGTAGAAAACTAAGAGTCGTAGCTCGTAATGAAGGACAGCTTGTAAAGCTAAAGGAGAAGTACCCAGAGATAGAGATTATTACTGGGGACATATCTGATCCCTTTACATGTGAGAAGGCGTGTCATGGAGTTGATGCAGTCTTTCACTTAGCAGCGTTTAAGCATGTGGGCTTAGCAGAGGAGAACGTAAGAACCTGTATAGATAGCAACCTTATTGGAAGCCTTAACTTATTAAAGGCTAGTCTATGGAGAAACTTTGACTTCATTATAGGTATCTCTACTGATAAAGCCGCTAAGGTTAGCGGAGTTTACGGTGCTACTAAGATGTTAATGGAGAGAATGTTCAAAGAGTATCAGAGTATTAACCCAGATACAGAATATAGGATAGTGCGTTATGGAAACATCCTCTACTCTACTGGTTCTGTTCTTTGCAAGTGGAAAGAGAAGCTAGAGAGAGGTGAGGAAGTTATTATCACCGACCCTGACGCAACCAGATTCTACTGGACAGTTGACCAAGCAGTTGACCTTATCTTTGACTGTATTGAGAACGCTGAGGATGCTAAACCTTATGTACCAGAAATGAAGTCATTGTGTGTGGGAGACTTATTAGTTGCTATGGCAGCTGAGTATCTACCAGATGATAAGGAGTTAAAGATAAAAACAATCGGTTTACAAGAAGGAGAGAATATGCATGAGAAGATAACAGAAGATGGATTAGATTCATCTCAAACAGAACAGTATAATTTAGAACAAATAAAGAAAATGATATGAAAATAGCAGCATTCACACTTTGTAGAGACAGGCTCAACTACACTAAACGTATGTTAAAGCAGTTAAAGGAGACTGCTGGTGTAGAGTATGACCATTACATCTTAGATAATGGTAGTGAAGATGGTTCATTTGAATGGCTTAATAAACAGGGTCTATGTATGGTTGTTGGCTCAAAGATGAACATGGGGCTATGGAGAGGCATCCAATACATTATAGACTTCACACAGAACTTTAAGGGGTACGACTATGTTGTTAAAATAGATAATGACATGGAGTTCCCAGAGAAGAACTGGTTAAAGAAGTTGGTAGAGGTTTATGAAAAGACTAACTTCGATGTACTGTCTCCATTTGTAGAGGGAGTATGTGATGGTAAGGGTGGAGTAGAGAGGTCAGACTACAACCACACACCAAATGTACTTGGTAAGAAAGGAGTTACAATCGGCTATGTGCCTCACGTTGGTGGTGCTTGTCTATTCTCTAAGCCTGAGTTCTACTACGAAGATTTACCTAATGGATTTATGGCTACTGGTTGGGACACTTGGTTCTGTGAGGGGCTTAGGTGTGGAGTAGTAGAAGACATCCATGTAAAGCATGATAGTAAAAAGATGGAAGAAGAAAATAAAGAATATCATAAAAGACAAGTAAGAGAGGAGAAGATGAAATATGAAGATTAAGATTGAAGTATGTATGGCTGTCTGGAAGAGGGTGGAAAGACTACCTAAACTTATAGACCAGCTTAGAAACCAAACCTATAAAGATTTCAGACTTAACATCTGGAACAATAGTGGAGAGAAGCTAGATGTTGATATGGATGCTCAGATTATAGATAGCCCTGAGAATGTCGGGAGTATAGGAAGATTCTTATTAGTACCAAAGACAAGTGGAAGATGTATTATCTTTATAGATGATGACTTAGATTTACAACCAGACTTTATTGAATATATGTACGAAGCATGGCTGGACAACCCAGATGATTTACAGGGCTGGTTCACAAGGGTATTCAAGAGTGGTTACTGGGATTCAATACCCTATAATCTAGAGAATGCAGAAGTTGATTATGTAGGCACGGGCGGAATGGTTTTATCAAGGGACATCTTTGATGATAACCCTTGCCTACTTAATCCACCACCAGAGATGATTAAGGTAGAGGACTTATGGCTGTCCTATATAGCAAGAGAGAACGGACTGAAACTCTACGCACTGGAACCCCACTGTAAAATAGAGAGTGATGGTAATGACCAATACACTGGTCTAATAGAATACAAGGAGGAAGCTTATCAATTTTTAATTTCAAAGGGATGGGAGACAATAAAAGACAGAGTGTAATGATAGCGGTACCAACCGATCACAGCATTCATCACAGTGTCGTTGGTGTTCTATGCCAGATAATCTTACAGGGTAAGCACGACATCACAACCTACATCTCCACGATGAGGGGTATTGGTGAGCACAGGAATAAGATTGTTGAGGCGTTCTTAGATACCGATATGGAGTACCTAATGATGATGGACGCAGATAATCCTTGCCCTAATAATGTATTAGACTTATTAAAGGAAGATAAGGATGTTATATCGCTTCCTACTCCTATCAATTTAAACTGGATGGGGGTAACAAATATATTCTGGAACATGTGGAAGGATGGCAAACCAACTAAAGATACTGGTAAGGGATTAGAAGAAGTAGATAAAGCTGGGACTGGTTGTATCATCATTCATAGAAGAGTGTTAGAGAAACTAAAGAATCCCTTTACAGAGGTAAGGGATGAGACAGGATTAAGAACGGTTGGAACAGACATCGCATTCTCTAATAAGTGTAGGGAAGAGAACTTTAAAATCTATTGTGCGTGGGATTATCCATGCCGTCACTATAAAGACATAGACCTACTTACAATTAAAGATAGAATATTATGACAGAATTGACTAAATCAGAATTACATAATAATAAATAATATGTTGGATCTGCAAGCTTATAGAGATGGTAAGAAAGTATTCTATCGTAGTGGACTTTGGTTCTCTGATGCATTCGAGTATCTAGAGGTAAAAAGAAACATCCAAGTAGATAGTATTGATGTCCAGTTTTATACAGATGATGGCAAGAACGCAATGCCATTAGATGGGGTAGAAGATTTACAGTCGGTTCAGGAAGCTCAACGCTGGATAAATCAAGTGTTTACTAAAACTATCTTAAAGAAATATGACGGAGTAAGATATGACAAGGATAGAAAGAAATAAACTAAAAAAACTACTACATCAATTAGTAGTAGTAAGAGATAGAGAGTGTCTAAAATGTGGAACAAGAAAGATATTACATGCCTCACACATTTATCCTAAGGGTGTATATAGGGGGGTCGAGTTTGACCCAGATAATGTAAAGGCTCTTTGCTACAAACATCACATTCATTGGTGGCATAAGAATCCTATAGAGGCTGGAGAATGGTTCAAAACAACTTATCCTAAATGGTATAGAAAATTAAAAAAGAAAGCAGAAACACCAATCGGAGTCGTAAAACCTATGCTTGTTTATGACTTCCATGAACTCGAAGAAATACTATTAAAGGAAATAAAGAAGTATGAGAAAAGGAACCAGAAAGAAGGTTACGGGGCTTACCGACAATCAAGTGTTGATTTATAACATGTGGGTTACACGAAACGGTGCATCACAGAGAAGATTAGCAAGGGATCTAGGTATAGCTCACACATCATTCCGTGAAAGCCTATGTTGGATTAGACATAAGGGTTACTTAGATGAGAATTTCGAAGTAACAGCTAAAGGATTAGATACATATCTCTACGACAAAAAACAGAGGAAAGATATAGTTAATAATCTAAAGTTTGAATTATGGAAAAAAAAGAACTACAAAATCTTGGGGAACGTTGGTACGAGCTTCGAACATTCCTGATAGATTCAAAGGCACGAACAAACAATGAGAAGCTATTATTCGGACTCAACCTTGACAGACTACAGGATCTGTATTATACAATGAACCTTGAGGGTGTAGAGGAGTTGGGTACCTACGAGATGTTACTTGCCGAGTTGCATCTCACCAAAGCACGTACTGTGCGATTAGTACGGAACGCTCGTTTCGTACGGGAATGTAAAGTTCCTATTGAAGATTATCCATACCTAGATAGTTCCGTGATTGAATTGTTCCGCAAGCACGATAAAAACCCAGTGAACTATATGGATGATATTAAGACTCTCTCCTATTACGACCTAGAACAACTTCTCTCTCCTCAAGAAGAGATATTAACCGTCTAAGCATGCCCTCAGAGGGCTAAAACAGCCCCTTAGAGACGTTTAAATACGAAAGAGGTACATTGTACCATCTAACTAAAAACAGAGCCGTATAGCCCTGTTTTTTATTATTCCTTATATTCAAAGTTAGTAGTCTTACTTTCTGGGAACATTGAGTAGTCGTATATAATGCCCCTTGATTGTAGTTCTTCTTGGTATGCCTTTATTAAATCCTTCTCTGCGAAGTTAGCTTGTAACTCTTGATCTATGTCATAGAGTTGAGCTCCTATAAGGAATGATACTATCTTTGCAGGCGTAACATTTGTTATGCCATCTTCAAACATCTTATCAGCTGTACTTTGAAACCTTGATGTTGGTAAGTTCCTCAACTTGTGTAGGTTTTCAGGGTCAGCATTGTATCTCTTCTTACCATCTTTGCCAACATAACTTGTAACATGGAAAGCATCCTTTAACCACTTAGGTGTTTTCTCATGTGTTAGTATTTCAGCAGTTAAACTTTTAACACTTGTTATATCTTTAATCTGTCTCTCTCTAAAGAAATCAAATCCAGTCTTTGCTTCTAGTGGATATTTCATTAAAGGGTTTAGACTTGTAAGAGTTGTCTTTACTGGATTAGCTATCCTCTCTACAAACTCTTCCATTGGTAATCCAAACTTAGAAATATATTTACCATCCTGTACTTTGAATCCCATAGCATTTAATGCCCAAGGTGGAACACCATCTAAGTCTTCCTCCGTTGGCTTACCTCCACCAAATACATTAGATAACATGTTGGTAAACTTAACTTGATTTAGTATTCTCTCTGGATGTTTAGTAAATGTTGATGCTTGTAACGCAGCATTCTTCCTTGCAAATGTGTAGAAAGGAATAGCTCGTTTCATTATCTTTGATTCAAATTGTGTTATCTTACTGTAATCGAATCCTGCTTTCTCTGCTAAGTTGAGAGCTTCATCTAATGACTTGCCTTGTTTAAGTGCTCCTATAGTTGCATTGGCTTTCTGATTCATTTCAATCCAGTTACCAGCACGTCTAGGGTGAAGCTTTGCTAATTTCTTAAACTTTGTACCAGCCTCTATGGTGCTTGTGATATTATCTATATCAACAACGTACCTTGACGAGTACCCAAACTTATCTATTAGTGCGTCTCTTATCTCTCCAAATGTATGACCAGCTACACCATCTAATCCAGCCTTCTCTGTTAGTTTCTTAGACATAACTGTTATGCCCTGTGGGATTGTAGTTGGGTCAAATGCTCTAGCTCCTAACACAGAATAATTCTGTACATAACCAGAAAACATATTTCTTACATGGAATGCAGGGAACCAAGCTGTAACCAACTCTTTAAATACTGAGGTGAACTTGTCATATCCACTAGCCTTAGCCAACATATCAACTGTCTTAAACTCTGGGAATAATGAATTATCTACAAACTTTGCATCTGTATTCTGTAAGTAGCCAAGAAGCTTAGAAGCTTTTTTATCACCAGTCATACCAACTAATTCCTCAGAACCATTCCTAAAGATTGGTTTAAATCCTGCTGCCCTTGCTTCTGCTTCACTGGTAAATGCTCCTGCCTTCTTGCCAAAAGCCTCTATCATATTAGCCATTGTCTCCTGTCTTAGAACATCATGAGTTAATTCAAATCGTGCTCTTGAATATAGTTCTACTGGGTCTCTAAGTAAGTCTTTTTCTGGGACAACACCTTTTAATTCCTTAGCAAGATTATCTCCAAGTATCTCGTATCTATCATTATACTTTTTGATTTGTTTTAATTTGTTTTTATCTACAAGTGGGATATACCATTCCTTGCCCTTGATACCCTTAGCCTCTGCAAGTTGTTTACCAGTCTTCTGTCCAAGTTCTTTCATTAGTTTTACAACAGCAGCCACTTCACCTTCCCCACTTTTGTATAATTGTTTTGCTGTTTTTGATATTGGTTGTAATGCTTCGTCTGATAGTGCTATGTAAACATCGTGTAATTTTTTTCCACCAGCTCTTATTCCACCCTGATGTTTGATTACGTTGTATCCTTTCTTTTGTAGAAATTTTGCAGCAGCATCTCTTGCAGATTTCAATTTACCAATTTCTGATGAACCACCAGATACAAGCTCTTCAACACCCTTACCACCAGTAAACTTTTCAATGATGTTATTCATCAATATATCTTCTGCATCTTTAATATCACCGTTTTTAACAGCTTCTTTATATGTCTTATATGTTGATGTAAAGGTATCGTCTGGTCTATGAATTAAACCACCAAGCCTTCTTTCCTCAAAAAAGCTATCTGGCATTATTTTTCTTAAATCTTTTTCATTAGCATTGGATATATCTAGTATTCTTTTTGTTGGTTTTTTAAATGCAGAAATATTTTCTCCATAAGTTTTTGCTATATCTTTATTTGTTGTTGTAAATACACCTTTACCAATTAATATATTATCTTCAGAAGAAACATCTGAAACAGCTCTTCTAAATTTAAAGTCTTTTGGCTGTCCCCTGTATACAATATCATCAATCTTCCCAGCACCTTTTAATACACCACTTTCAAGCTTAGTGTTATAAGCCATTATATCAAATGCACTATCTAATGTTTTCTGATCATATCCTTTAAATAGGTCTCCAGTTTCTCCTAATATCTCATCATAATCTTCTGGTTTACCAATGGCTTTACTAAAGTATTTTTGAATACCACCAACAACACTTTCAAAAGAACCTATTTCTTTCTTTCCTTTAAGGTCTTTGATAACGCCATTCTCTACTATACCAACCTTCTTTTCAAATACTTCTTCACCAGCTTCATTTATACTTCTTTCAAATACACCCTTCTCTGTTACTTTGTAATTGCCAAGAGCATCATCTGACACTCCTTTAAGTTTAGTTAACTTAGTTGATGTTCCGAATCCTCTTTGGAAGCCTCTCTTTAGGGCTGTCCCTATATCACTTGCTGTTGTCTCTATGGCTCTTATTTGTCTGCCAAGTCCTACTGCTTTTCCAGTTGCAGCACCAGCCTTAAGACCAACCTTAGCAACTTTAGCACCAGCCTTAACAAATGCTCCACCAAACCAAGTTGTTGGATCTAACACTACATCTAAAGCAAAGCCAGCTATGCCTTTAGCATACTTGTTTTCTACTCCAACATCACCAAGAACATCTGAGAATGTTTCTTTATCCTCTCCCTTTAAACCTTTCCATGCTTCTATAAATGGATTCTCTCCAGCTTCCTTACCTCTCTCTGTGAATGCACCAGCAAACCCAGCTACAGCGTAGTTAGGTCTTTGTAGTATGTCTATTGTTCTTCTAAATAAGGAGGGCTTTTTTACTTCTGGTTCAGGAACACCATGTTGTTTAGCAAGATTGTCATAGTATTGGAATGTAGTAAACTTACTTGGCTCCCTTTCTCCTCTTCCGCTAAATGCCATATATTTATCCTCTATTAAAAATGCTCATTGCTTCGCTATGACTATAGCCAAGCTTCATTAATTCATTAATGGCTCCACTATATGAAAGTTTACCATCTCTTCTAGCTTGTTTTATCTTTTCTTCTGTGTCTAAACTTGCAAGGAACTCTTCTCTTTCTTCTCCTTGTGTTTTTCTTGTGTTTGCTTTTTGTCTGCCCCTTTCACCAGTGAAGACATCTTTAAAATACTTGTTTGCCTTTTCATTAAATTCTTCCGCTTTTGCACGCCTTTCTTCTTCTGTCGGATTTGGATTAGAGAAAAACGATAAAAAATTAGATGAATTAGTATTATCATCACCCTCATCTGGAATCTCTGGTTGATCATTAGAACCTGGATTATCTCCACCAACTCCATAAGTTACTGGAATTCCTTGGTCTGCTTGCATTTGTCGAATTATAGCTTGTTGTGCTGTGTTATAGTTTAATGTTCCATTACTTTCTAGTACAGCAGTATTTACAAGTGATTCAAATGCAGCGTCTCTTTCTTCTTGTGAACCAAGTGATTCTAAACCAGCAGCTTCAGCAGCATAACCTTTAATTGCTTTTGTATATTCACTATCTTTTACAGAAGCTCCACTTCTTCTTTGTTTAGCAAGTTCTTCTGCTGACATAAATGGTAGTAGCTGTTTAGCAATATCATCAAATGATGCAGTCAAGTCAAGAACTCCAGCAGCCTTTTGCCATGCTGTAGGATTCTGTAACATTAGTTGTGTGATAGCACCCTTCTCATTCTCTTGTCTGCTATTTAGGTCTGTAAGAATACTTATTCTATTGTTGTTGAGTTCTTTTTGTTCATCAGTTAGTTTCAAAAAGTTATCATTGTCTAATTCATAGAGGAATTTTCTTCTAGCTATTTCATCATCTCTATCTTGTATTGTTAGATTGTAATAGTTTTCAACTAATTTAGTAGCCGAGTTTAAGTTATCCTGTAAAAGTTTTCCAGCTGAGGTAAGTGATGTTATGTCTGCATTAGCCTTTTCTTCAAGATTTGCTTGAGTACCTCGTATAAACTTCATTGTAGCACCTCTTCCAGATAGACCAGCCTTCTCTTGTTTAAGTAGTTCTTGTCTATCTCTAATTTGGGACATTATATCCTGAATAGCTTTCTCTTGTTTTACAATGCCCTCTTCTTCTCTAAGTCTTTTAAATAATTCTAACTTAGATTCTTCTGGATTCTGTGCATCTTTATAATCTAATAAAGAAGCTTCTGTTTGTGTTTTTTGTAGGGCTAGTTGTCTTTCGTTTTCCTGTTCTCTTCTCTCTTGAGAATCTATTAACCATCTTTCAAACCCTGATAACTCTCTAGAGAAAAGACTATCAGCAGTTTGACTAAGAGTGCTTTGTCCGCCATTGGGGAGTATTGATGATTCTCCTTCTTCAACATTAATATCATCTAATTCTGGTGTTACTGCATTTGATAAACCAGTGTCTTGATTTTGTGGATTATAAGAATAGCCAAAGTTTTCCATGGCATAATCTATGTTTGCTTGATCTTGGGACTGACCCTGACCAGCTGCTACACGCTGTGAGGCTATGTCCAGCTCGCTTATTTGTTGTTGATTTAGTGGCATATTTTTATACTGTTAATGCGACGTAACTCCACTCTTGTGCTTTATTTGAGTAGATATACAACCTTCTAGTTGATGGTGAGGCTGTATCGTCATAATAAATTTTAAATTGTTCGTAGAAATGTCTAGGTGTACTTGTTGGTGCTACTGTTACTGTTTCTATAAAGCCTATAAGGTTTGTAATACTTATACGTTCTGAACTTACACCATTATGATTATGCAAATCTCTTACACCACCCTTACCTCTTGATATAATAAGGTCTGATTCATCTATTCTTTCATCTTCTGGTATGTTTAATAGGGCTTCAGTTTCTTTTTTTTCTTTTTCTTTTTCATCCTTAAAATCATCTTCTATAGCAAAAGCCTTGTCTATCCCTCTTAACTTATCACTAAAGCTCTTTTTCAATGGACTCATAATGTACTTTTATCTGTTTAATTCCAGCATCTGTTCCAGTAGCAAAACTAAACTTTAATTGAGCTATTGCTGTTTCAATACTTTTATTCTTACCCATTGTCTTTTGTGTTATAGCTCCATCAGAAGCATAACTCATTGATCCTACTTCAGAGAAACTTTCATCAGAAGATAAGTAAGCGTGAACATCCATACCATCTCCAGATGCTAATTTTTCAGTTATAACCTCTACTTTTTTGATTCTTGAATTAGATGGTAAAAAATATTTATTTGTATAAAATTTATTATTATTACCACATATTGAATCGTAAGGATTAAATACTTCTAGTTTTGGATTAGCTTCGGAATCATCATACCATGTAGCTATATATGGTCTTGAGTTACCAGAAAATACAGCAGCTCCAACTGCTTTAACTCCACCAAGTGTTCTACCAGAGGAAGCAAAGAATGGATAATAAAATATCTTCTTACCTCCTTGTGTAATGGGACCATAGGCTAGTATATTTTCACCCTCTGCTATATATAATGTTCCATCTAAGTCTGTTACTTTACCATAATAAATTAGACTACCAGAACTATAACCTATATTAAGTCTTCTTATGTGTGTAATGCCTTGCCCATTCCAATAACCAAGATTTGTTCCATAGAATACATAGGTGATACCACCCATTGTGTAGAATGATGTGACTCTATCTTCTACTGTTATTGATCTATTTGGGTCAATCGATGTCCCATCCCATACAAATATTTTACTAATAAGTTTATTTGTTCCACTAGCGTTATAACTCGAGTTAGTTCCAATTAGTAAATTTCCAGTAGAATTATCAACTCCTAGTGATATAATAGCATCCCCTGGTAATGATAATTTTACATCTGTAGCTGTTGTCCCATCCCACTCTGCTAGACTATTATTATTACCAATATATATTCTATTATTCCAAACAATCATTGGATGTGCATGAAATGAGTTTAATGCAGCTCCACCTGCTGTAACTGTCCACCAATTTTCAGTCATTGATGATAATGTTGCTGTCAATTTTTGTATATTGGTATTATTAGCACAAAATATTTCACTTTCATACCATACCATTTGTGTTTTCATTAATGAATTATATTGTTCTGAGCCAGTAGAGTCTGTTTGTTGTTTTGTTGGTGGTGTGGATAATGATCCAGTCCATCCCCAAAAAGATGCTTCAGCTGCTGCATCCTGCGTAACAAATACAACATCATAAGTAGTCCCACTTTGCTCAACATTAAGCATGTTTATAATTGGTTTTGATTGTTCTAGATTATCTGATAAATCAGTTTCATTAGCTTGGGTTCTTATGTAGCCAGTCCCATCTGAATAATTAAAATGATTACTACCAGTATAATCTGCAACCACTGGTCTTATTCCTTTACTTAGTGGACTGAAGCCACCATCAGCTAATCCATCAGCTGTTGACGCTCCTTTAGTGAAATCATCTCTATCTATTGTTATTACTCCCATATTAATTATATCGTTCTTGTCTTGACCCAAGATTAGCCCTCTTTGTTACAAGACGTTGTTTATAATAAGTTGTTGTTTCTCCCATCTTCTCCTCTAGTAAAGCTTTGAAGTTTGAGATGCGTCTATTTTGTTCTGTTTCAATCGCATAATCGAATGCAGCACCATAACACAATCCAACATGTAGATGTTCTGGTAGGTTTGGAGCATCAGTAGTCTTTGATCCTTCAACCATCTCTGTAGCTTCCTTACTATAATAAACTTTCAATCCATTAGTAACTGAGTTCTTCGGTAGCCAATTAAAGAATATTGATTCATCATAGATCCTAACCTCATAAGCAGACTCTCTTGTGTCATCTGAATCTTGTTGGTTTGTTAGTGCTTGAGGGATACTTCTTAAATCAATAATCCTAACATTGGTCCATTGATTTTCAGCGGCACCTGTCATTAGGTTACACTCTATTCTCTTAAGAGTTAACAAGTCTGTTGGTAATAGATATTCTCTTTGGTTAGCAACAATGTCTGTTGTCGCAACCTCACCATTAACTTCCCATTCTTTGTTAGCCAAAATAGCATGAATGGTAAAGTCATGATAATAATTATTTAAAGCTATATTAAGATTAGCAGCGGAATATTCTGTATCAGATATTCCCCCTAATAATAATCTAGTTTTGTCTTGTAAGTCATCTAAATGCATATATTTTATTTAAGTTCTATTAGTCCAATTAGTTGTTGGCTTACTCCTATCTGAATAAGACGTTGATGGTTTGCTTCTATCGGAATAAGATGTTGTTGGTTTAGTTCTATCAGTCCATAATAAAGTAAATCTTTTTAAATTATCTGTAATGTTTAATGTACTATTTACTTTAGCAGTTAGGCTTCCTAAAAAACTACCAGCTATTGATATTGTATCTGATACTGCAAATGCTAATCCTTTAAGAACTGATATGTTTTCAGACATTGATATTGTATCGCTTACAGAATAATTAGTATTTTGTAATGCTGATTCTGATATAGACATTGTTGATGATACTGAGAAAGAAACTCCACTATCGGCAATATACTCTACCCATAGATAAGGTTCGTTGCCAGTGGATTCTGAAAAATAAGAAGCTATATAGTTCTGTCCAGTTGGTACACTATTATCTGTATCTCTTGAGCACTTAATACCAAACTGTGAGTTACCAGTTGCATCTATTTCTGCTAGTCCTGTTTCGTCTAAAGTAAATATATTATATCCAACTGCCCAATCTGCAAATGCTATTGAGTCATATACAGTTGTGCCGAGTTGGTCATAGTCTGCTGTTGTAAGTGTTGTTGTACTTGCCTGTGAATTAGATACTAGGTCTGCATCTACAGTGTCTGCATTAGCTCCTGCTGTCGCAGAAGATTTTATAGCTACTTGACCAAGTGTTATTTCTGCATCATCTGGCAATGTACTTGTAACAAATGGATAAAATGCCCTATGTATTTGATTGTTTGATAGTTGGTTGAATATAGCCGATACATCACTAGCTGCTACAGGATATGCTGTATCACCAGTAGCATCACTACGACTAGCTGCCCAACTTGTAACATTTGTATTTACAACAAAGCCATCGCCAGCTCCACTATAATACTTCGCACTTACTGTACCACTATAATATTTAGCTATTTCTTCTGCTGATTTAGCACGAGTTGATAAAGATACTTCATCTAATTTACCATTAAGATACAAACCATTATATCTTCTGCCTATGTTAATATTATCAGAAGCAGTATGTCCACTAGCACCCGTTGTTATATCACCTGTATTGTCTAATACTCCATTTACATATACCTTGAGACCCTCTCCATCTTCCCAGACAGCATTAACATAATACCATTGTTCTGTATTTAAAGAGATGTTACCTATTACTGATTGATTGTCAGAATTATCATATTTATGGAACACTAAATTATCATCTGCATTTACAAGAAATTGTACATGTATTGCATTTAATGTTGCTGATGTATCAGTATAAATTCCATAATTCGTACTACCTATATCTAAATATATCCAAGCACTTATCGAGCCTGTTGTTCCATAAATATCAGCATCATTAGTGATTTCTAAATATTGAGTGCTACCATTCAGCTCATAAGCACCATTAGCTTCACCATCAAATCCAGTTGCAGCAGTTGGTGTGTTTACTTCTGTTAAATCTAAAGCTGCAGTGCCTTCTGCATTGTCTGTCTTTGCAGCAGAAGCAGCTGCACCATTCATATGCCATAAAGCTACAGTATCATCATCTACACAATGTTCTATTTCTTCTTTTGTACCGTCAAATGTCCATTGAACATCAGTGCTAAATACAGGAGAACCACTAGCAGTTAAATCGTTATCATTAGAGGTTTCATCTAAATAATTATCATCAAATTTCCACCAAGAGACTAATCCAGCTTCATCTACTGCTGGTTCTTGAAACATATATTGAGCTATTTCTGTGGCAGTTCTAATATCATTCCATACTCTGACATGTTCTAATTTTGCATCTAAATATTCTGCAGGCGTTTGATTCGCACCTATTTGGAAAGGTTCAGATGTTCCAACTAATGAAGTAGCTGCTGTTAAATTATCAGTTACTGTTTGGCTAACTCCATCTATATATATAATTGTGTCTGCTGGTGCAGAAATATCTACCACAATAGCATAGTGATGCCATCCAGTACCAGATATAGCAGCAGTTGTATAACTTTCTGATTTATTAGTACCATCTGCTGAATATAATATTTTAAGATTACTACCGCTACTAAGTTCAACTAAATATCCTCCTACTCCAGATTCATATTTATTTATAATTGTAGAGCCTGTTATAGTTTCAAAATCAGCCCAAAACTCTATAGTAAAGTCTGTAGTAATATCTAAACCAGTCTGACTACCATCAGTTATACTCGCATATTGGCTTGAGCCAAGTTCTAAATCTAATGATTTGGTGTTTGCCATTTAGCTAAAAATGAATTGATAAGTACCTACTAAAGTTTCACCACTATTAACTGTTTTTGTTGTTGTTAGTTTTCTTCCTAACATAGTTCCAGCTGAAGCATCATTGAAAGCTCCAACCTCTTCTACTACTACAGTTCCACTTGCTGTCCAAGTCTTTACAAGCTGTAATGTGTCATCTGTCTGAGCAGTAGTCTCTTGGGTTACAGCAGCAGCTGCTCTTTCCAATCCATTAGTAGTAGTCTCTGCTTGTAAGGCTGTGTGAGCTGCACTCTCAGCTGTATTGTCTGTTCCTACAGCTAAGTAGGTGAATGCTACTTCTGAGCCTGTATCGCCAACTAAGCCACTAACAATAGCTAGTGAAGCATTGGTGATTGTGTTCTGCATAAAACCAGTGTCCCATAAAAGATTACCATCTTTATCATGGCATTCTAGTTTTACTTGTCCTTTAATTCCGATATAACTTTTATCCATATTTTTGTTTGTTAATTAAATTTTTATCCTTGATGCCATGAAGCATGAAAACATGGCACCAAAGGAAAAACTCAATACTTGTCTTGGGTAGTGGACGTATTACATTGTCGTTACTATTGTCCTTTACAAGACGATCTTATTCGTTTGACCGAGTAACCCTAAATTAAAGAGATTACCTAGTAAGTAGTTTACTGTTTACTATTTACTGTAAACTATATGTGTATTATTGTTGTTTTATTTACTTATTTTATCTACTGTACCAATAGCAACTACTGCTAATAGATATACTGTAAGAACATTGAATAACGGTTCAAGGTCTGGTAAATACATCCTTACTATTTGTAAGATTGTAGCAGCTGTTAATTGCCAAAATCTTCGACTGCCTAAAAGTTCTAAAAACTTTTCTTTCATAATATTTTTTTACTTAATTAATCCTGCACGTAAGCGTTCCCACGTCTCTTCGTTGATACCCCAGACAGTGCCATCAGCACATAATGAGGTAAACAGTGGACAAGGTACGCCACGTTTATATTTTAAACTTCCATCTTCTTCTATTCTGTAAGCCTCTCCAGCAGCTTCGTGTCTAAATCCTATACGAGATGGCTTTCCTGATACAAGTTCTAAGGCAAAACGTCTAGCCTCTGTCATCTCAGCCTCTGTAAACTCTGACTTCTCTGTAATGAGTATCTTCATTGTATATGGAACGTGATACTTCCAATTCTTTTCTTTTCTAAACGGACTATAACTATCGTATTGTCCATACTTCTGTTTGTGTATTGCGAAGTAAAAATCTGTACAGTGCCCATGTGATGCAATTAACAATGGAGCTTGTTTCAAGTGGTGCATTCTAGTAGCACCATTTTCATCAAAGGTCTTTCCAGCAGATGAATTAGGTGTGAGTACCCATTCATATTGTATAACAAATAGTTCTAAGAATTGTTGTCCAAGTGCATCCATCTCTGCTGTAATCTGTGCTGCGTTATGATATTCTCCCCAGCTTTCAGGGTTACCAAATGGCAACATGCTCTCAGGTATAAGGCCAACCTCTCTAATTGTCTGTGCTACTTTAGTTAGGTAGTTTCCCTGTGGTGTAGTCTCTGATTTAATGGCGATATATTTGTCTGAGAAGTTTACCTTACCATCTATCATGTAAGCAGATAAAAACTCTCTAGCTCTTGATGTAAGCATTCCACTATTGAGTAAAAGGTTTATCTGCATTTCAATGGCACTTGTTGCACCGAATGATACACAAGACATTGTTTCTACGCCTCCCTTTCTTTGTAGTTCGTCAGCTGGTAGAAAGTTAGACCAATTACCATCTGGTAATCTAACGATATGTTCTATGCCAGAAGCACCAACGATATAATCCTCTGGTTCTTCTTCTCTTTCTAAATAGCCATGATTCATATTTTTCTTTTTAAAACACATATATATAATATTGTTATTTTTAAGGTGGGAGAGGGAGTTTTTACACTCCCCCTTATTGAGGTGGGTTATGTCGATCCATGAATTTTCCGTCTTTCAGAAAATAACTTAATCTTTGGACTACCTATTGTGGCAGGACCATACCCAGAAGTCTGAGCGTAGGACCTGTCATAAGTAAGCCAAGAACCAGTTAGTACAATGTACATCTTGAATTGCTCTACAACCTTGTTACGGATGTTGAGCCTTTGTCTCTCAATTGGCTCACAAGCCTTGGCGTGTACGTGTCCCATTGCGAATACATCGCACCAGAAGTTGTTGGCAATTTGCACTGCCCTACCAAGTTTGGTATGAACGAACTGAGCACCACCAGCACCGTGCATGGTATAGAGTGAGTAGTTGATTTTCCCAACTTTGAGTTTGTGCCACATAGCACCGCCCAAGTAGGGAACTCCAAGCTCTCTGCACATGTTCTTGGTTATGTTCAGACTAGACATGTTTGAAATTCTGTCTTCATGGTTTCCAGAGTGGAGACCAAGTAGTAAGCCAGAGTCAACGATAGGCTTTAAAAATTCAAGCATATCTTCCATTTGTTCCTGAGGGTTGAGATTCTGCTTGTAAACAGAATCGCCAATGGATAAACGAGTACCGCACTCGAGCATATCACCCATGCCTATAACATAGATGTCGTTCTTAATGCAGTAATCAAGCATGGCAAGTGCCTTTTTGATGTCACACTGAGGGTGTCCATAATGAACGTCTCCCCAGAAGATAATCTCTACGTAACCCTTTTTATTGGGCTTTAGAGTGTGGTTGTTGCAACGGATAAGTTTGCCGATCTTATCGTTACCTACTACTTTCTGCTTTTTCATACTTTTTCTCCTAACTTGTTAATATGTGAAAACTTATCAAGTGATTTCTTAACCCAGAACCATTGGTCATTCCAGTAATGAGTTACTAGAAAGGCAATAATTTCATCTGGAGTCATTGTTCCGAAATCATGATGAAGTTTGTTATGACATGCCATACACAGTAATACGAGGTTTTCACCACCACCGCCACCCCTTGATTTAGGTCTGATGTGATGCTTATTCTTTTTCTTACTGCATTTTAATTTCTGTTTACCTTTGTGTTTTTTCTTCACGATTCCTCCAGAATTTTTCCTTTAACCATCTCTGTGGTTCGGCTGTGAAGGCATTGTTATCAATGAAGATAATGATGCCGAGTTTACGATCAAACAGTGTTACGAACGGATGACCATCAAGTTTCGTTGTATTACGATACTTGAATCGATGAATACATTCTCTCATTATGTCCTCCTTGTGATGTTTAAAGTATAGCACAAAAAGATATGCTTGTCAAGTCATTAGACAATATAACCCACTAATTGTAAAGAACTATTATATAAATAATTTTAATAAAATAACTATATTTCCTAATCCAACAAAACCAAGTATCCATTTAATAACACCAAAACCACCTTCAAATCGTTGTCTATGTTCAGTATTTTTTGAAACATTACCGTTTGTCTTATCAAGACGTTTAATTATTTGATAATGTTCTTCTTTATTATCTGTCTTAAAAGAATTAAGAAGTTCAATTATCATGGTTGCTTGATTTTCACTCATATTATATTTTACTTACTGTTAGATTGTCTAACGTCACATCTATATTTGTAAGACTATCTGCTAATGATATTCCACCAGTTCCATTTAATTTATTTAATGCATCTTGTGCTGAACCTGTAGTAATTCCAGCATATTCTTGTAGTGCATCTTGTAATGATAATCCAGTCTTTCCAACTAAAAGATTAGCAGCTTCTTGTGCTGATAGATTATTTGTGCCAACTAAATTATTTAATGATTTTTGTATAGACATTTTATATTATATTTACGCTGATTATTTGTGGTATTTCATAGGTTACTTCTAATGTTGGTCTATATGCAGATGTACCATTATCTTGAGTAGCAATAGTAATCATACAAGATGATGGCCCGATAGACGAATTCCAATAAGCATCCATTTCTATATTAGTATAACCAGTTAAATTAACTTCACCTGTAATAACTGAACTTGAACTAGACAAGGTTTTTGCTCCAGCAGTATTTAAAGTCATACTACCAAGTAATACTCCATTAGTTATGGTATCTCCATAGTCAGCCGCTTCTAATGTTGAGCCTATCGTGTTGCTACCAATATAAACTTTATTAGTAATAGCCCTATCACTACCAGCAAAACTGGTTACTCTCCAATTAAGTTTTACTGTAATTACCACACAATTATCTGGTAATGAAGAAGTATCAAAGAACATGAAAGAATGAAACTCTTTAGTATCAAGATCTTGTTGAGAAGATGACCCAGCACCAACTAACATTGTTGTTGCAGCAGTATTCACACCAGAAGTAGTGCCATACCCATCCTCAGTAGAACCATTAAATGTTTTTGTAAATGCCATTATATTATTTCCTCCGTTTCATTACCATCATCATCCCAATAAACAGTAGTAATAATTGGTGGTTCTCTTAATGATACATTGTAGCTATGAGTTTCTTTATTAAATCTCCTTCGGTAATTTTCTGACATTCTTTTTCCCTCTTCACGATTATATAACTTTCTTTCCCTTAAAGAATAAACTTCCACACCAGTTTCCTTATTATTATGTACGCTATAATGTATTTCTATATTGTGTTTCAATCTCACAGATAACTCATAACAAGTAATATGTAATAAATTAGATTTGCTTGCTAATATCTTTTCAACCTTTTTTTGGTCTTCCTGATTCTTAGCTACTAATTGAATATCAAAGTCTGACCAGCATCTTTGTATTCCATAAGCATAAGAACCACAAACCTCAATATCTATTATTAAATCTATTAACTCTGGAACTAACTGAACAATAACCTCCTCTAAAGCATCTTGTAGAGTATCTAGTTGTTCTTTACTAGCATGCTCAATAAAATCCATGTCCCAAAAATGTCCTTTTCTGCCCCACCATTGTAAGTGTCCAACAGCTGGATGATTCTTTTCTCTAGGTTGTAATTTTACTTCTATCATTAATCTACATTAGCATCAAAATAACCCTCTATATTAACTGTTAAAGCTTTAGATGTTTCATCATTGTGTTCAAATATAAGCCATTTTCCTGTTTCAATCGTACTAACAGTTGGTGATGTTATGCTTACATAAGAACAACTTGTACCCTCTTCACTAACTTCAACATTATGTAATAACGTATCATTAGCAACACCTATATCCGTTTCACTACTTGATTTAAACAGGTCAAACACATAATCAAGAATATCTGAATTAGCATGAATTCTAGTTATATTAAAAGTAAATCCAGTATTGTTTTGCCAGACACAGAATGACTGCGTTGATCTTCCTGAGTGTGTAGCAATCTTATCAGCTAATTGAACTGAGAAAGTAATAGTCTTCTTTACTTGGCTCATTACTACCTGAGCTGTATTATCGGTACTATAACCTCTGATAGCTTCTTCATCTGAATCCCATGATAATTCTCCAGCTTCATCTACATCAGGGTCTGTACTTGGTGTAAGAACAATACTAGCAAATTCTGGACTAGCGGTAGTAGTAACGTCTTGATTAATATAACTATGACTTGAACCATTAGCGGCAACATGGTCATAGGCTGCTTCCATCTCTGCTACCGTAACTACATTAGCACCAGCAGTTAATGTCATAACATCAGTAGTAGAATTACCAGTTATTTTTGTTGAACTATCTCCCCATGATAACGATTGATTATTAGCCATTAAATGAGAACCTGAAGCGTAAATACTTCCAACAACTGTTACAGGATAAGTTGGTGTGCTAGTACCAATACCAAGTCTATTATTTACTTCATCATAAGCACTGGTCCCAAGTATAATTTTTCCTTTTGTTGCGTTACTTGTAGATTGTAAAGTTAAATCATCACTAGCATCTGTGCCACCTATTACTGTTTGTCCACCAGATCTACCAGCAAGTAAAGCATATTGTGTATGGTCATCATCTCCTAAGCCTGTTAAAGAACCATGGTCAGTTGTGCTTATGGCTACCCTTGAAATAGTTTCACTTCTCCAATCTACATAATCATCACCTTCATCTGTGCTAACTATCTTTCCATTTATAGCACTAGCATACCCTGTATTGGTTTGAAATATTACTGTACCTATTGGTCTTATCTCTGGGAAAAGAACATCATTTGTAATTAAACTTTTAATCTCTACTAAAGCTCCTGCTCTAGCTAATTTCTTAGTAGCATAATCTGCTTGACCCATTATAGCTATCATTGGGTTGTCTTTTTCTGTAGTTGCAAATACATGACAAAGTACAAAATCATTATTACCTACTTCAGTAAGTTGCCAAGCACCACCTGTATATTGATTATAAGCAAGTCTATCAGCAGTTGTTCCGTCTAGTGTTCTCATACTGAATCCAGCTTCTGTATATTTAACCCAACGAGGAGTAGCACCTAACATATAATAAATAGGTAATCCTGTAGTTGAAGTAACAGCACTTATAGCATCATATATATCTTCATCTGAAACTCCACCAGCATCAACTCCAAATTGTGCTTCATCTGTTGCTCCTGAACCATCTGCAATAATATCAGTAAGAGCTAATCCAGATATATATTCTAGTCCATTAACAAAATGAAGGTAGGAGTGAGTTGATGGACTCATAGATTTGCCGTGTCGTTCTTCACCAAAATAAATAAGTTCTTCGTCAGTAGCATTCCAATAAAGAATCGCACAAATAGCCCCAGTTCTTATTACTGAATCTACTTGTCCACTATTAGGATTTTGTGTAGCAGTTAAAGTATCGCCAACATAATGAATAACCCAAATACCTTCGTCTGCAGTAGTAGCTGTACCACTTAACTGAACAGTATCTCCTGTAGTAGTGTATTTAACACCAGCTATCCAGTAATCAAAGCTAGCAGCACCACTTGGCTGTATTGAAAATGTTCTAGTACCATCTACAAAAGTCATCACTGAATCTGTGTTGGCAGAGCCAGCTGTCTCAAAACCATTCTGATTCCATTCTGGTCTTGTAACTAAATCAGTATTTGATCTTGGATTAAAAATATCTTTCATTAGATTTCAATATAAGTTAGTTCTTTTGAACCTGATGAACAGATAGCAAATATTGTACCTAACCAAATATCATCAATCATTGCTCCACCAGAAGCATTCAACCTTATTCCTTGATTCATTACAGCGGCTTCTCCATAAGCAAGATAGATTGGTTCATCACTATCGTTAACCATTATAATTCTTTTACGATCAGCATTTGCTGATACTACAGATGTAGATGAACTACCAACTGTAATTGCACCAGAACCCTCAGTTGCTGTAGCTGTTCCACCTTCACTATCAACTTTCACCGCTAATGGATTATCATCACTGATTACTCCAGAGGCATTCTTGATTTGACCTGAGCCACCAGATGTAGCTATAACGCTACCCATAGATTTGGCTAGTTTCTCAAATTGTTTCTCATTGATGAATACCCTAATATCTGTGAATCTTGTGAACTTCTTTAGACCACTGAAGTCTAGTGTCTTCGTGAGAGCCTCTATTTGGCTCTGTACGGGCTTTAAATCTGTTTTAGGTAGTTTACCTGCTATAGCACTCAAGTCGTCTCTTAGAGCCTTAATTTCGTTTACAGTGGCTAGTTCTTGCTCATCATCTGTCTCTTCTTCTTCATCAACATTAAGTCTTTCAGATATTTCCTTTAAGGTATCTAACAGTTCTTTTTTTGTAGCAGAAGTATCAGGGCTTATCTTTAGGTCCTGTGTCTGCTTTATTATAGCGTTAACAATGTTTGTTAGTTCTTCTCTGGTATCAAGTTGTTCTGGAATCTTAACCTCTGGGATTACTATTTCAGGGAACTCAACTTGATTGTCCACAGATACCTTGAAAGTGTGGTCTTTAATTGTTGACCACACCTTCCCCCAAGCATTATTTATCAGTATCTTTATTTTCACTAGGTTTTCCATCTTCTTCTTGTTTCTTTTTTAGTTCCTCTTTCTGTTTTTTATAAAACTCCTTGAACTCTTCTAATGAATCGAATATCTCTAAACGAAGTTCATCATCTTTGAAATATACTCTGCTGTATTCTTCGAACTCCCCGAGTTCTTCTTCTGCTTTGTATTTATCAATTAGAGGTATTGCTTTATCGTTATAGCGTTGTATCTTCAACACAAGTTTGTTTCTATCTTCCTCTAAGTCTTCAATCTTTTTTGTAATGTCTTTAATCTTGTAGGCAATCTCTTCTTTGCTCTTGATTAAACTTTTGACTTTATCGTCATCTAAAACTATAAATCTCATACTTTTTACTTTAATAATTTATTATATTCTTCACGCCATCTATTGGCATGTTTATCTATTGAATAATTTTCCAATACGTATTGCTTAGCTTCTTTACCAATTTTTCTTCTAAGATCTTTATCCTCTATAAGCTTGACAGTCTCTTCCATCCATTTGGAATTGTCCTTTATAAGAATGCCATTCTTTCCATTGATGTCATTATCGTATGGAGAATCATTTGTTGTAAACCCCTGTGCTATTACAGGTATCTCTAGCATCGCTGCTTCTAAGAATTTAACATTTGATTTTGCTCTGTTAAAATCTTTTTCAGCTCGTGGTATAATCATCAAGTCTAATTTCAGTTCATTCAATGTTCTAAAATAGTCTTTGAATTCACACCACTCTACATGTTCAAGCCCTTCAAGGTTGTTCCAAAACTCAAATTCTTTTCTATATACTCTTCTAACGAGTCTATTTTCCTTTTGGCGTTTTATTCCATGAAGTCCGAACAAGACAAGCTGTACATCATCTCTCTTGTTTAATTCAGTTATATAATCTTTGACGTGTTGAAAGTCATGATTATATGCTACTGAACCAACTACTCCGATGCGAACCTTGTCGCCCTCGTTCCTTATTGGTTCATCCCAATCGAATTGATCTACACAATTTGGTAAGACGACTACGTTTGGACTTATCTCTCTATATTCGTCTGCTAAGAATTCTGTTGTGCAAGTAACTAAGTCTGAATTGAGAATAAAATTATCTATTAAGTTATTCTTTCTTCTCTTATTTTCTTTGAAGCCATTTTCATCTAGCATGTGAAATGGGTGTTCATCGTCTAGCTTATATGTATCGTCATTATCGAATACAATCTTCTTACCCATTTTTTTCAACTCTCTTCCAAGCTGATGATGTTGTATTGTATCTGCCCTGTGAAATACTACTATGTCTGCGTCCATTATTTCTGGCAGGATGAATTTCATTGGCTTCTCTTTGCCACTATTATCTGTCCTTGTTCCGTTCCAACCGTTTACGTACATTGGTAATTGGCATCGCAGATAATTACAGCCATCATATTTTGAACTTATGTAATATACTTTCATGCTTTTAAATATAACTATTTAACCTCTTCCTTTTCTCCTTCTCCTCCATCTCCTTCTTCTGTTTTATTCTCGTCTGTATCGACCTTCGGCTCACCGATATTGATTTTTGGTTTGAGTCCAAGGGCTTGTTCTCTGGATATTTCATCTCCTTTGAAGTTAATGAATTTTTTAATATGATTGGTTATTCCAACTGAAACTCTTCTTTTATCTTCCATATACTTTTCCTTCCATTCCATTTGATGGGGGTTCGGAATGGTTCCCCCACCAAAGGAAAAATATTTAATTAATATTCTTTAATTATGAACTTGATGTCATCATCAAGATACCAGAAGCATCTCTGTTCTCAATTACACCGAAAATAACATCAGCTGTAACTAGAGTACCTAGATATTCTTGTAAGTATTGGGTTTGTAGTCTTACAGCGTTTGCTGCCATACCTGATGGGTTAGCAACTGCAAATGCTAATGCACTCTTGTGAGCCAAAGCATTTAAACGTGCACCCTTAGTATCAGCAACACCTGTACCAACGCCAATTCTTGACGATTCAATTACTGGCATACCATATAACATACCGACCTGTCCTTTAAGAACTGGGTCTGCACCATTAGTATTTTGTAGTAAAGTGAATCTATCAATTCCCATTACGTCTGCCCAAATCTGTGTTGGGTACATGAAGAATGCTCTGTCTTCCATTGGTACGTTAGCAACGTTCAATGTAGAAATAGCAGAACGAATATTACTATCGTTCATAGATAAGTGAGAAGCACCTACTGTATTGCTGAATGCTTCGAATAATGCTAGTAAAGCATCTTCTAAAGTAGCAGCAGTTGTGTAACCTGCGTTCTTCATCCATACTTCTTGAGAACCATAAGGTGATTTCAAGGAAGCCATAACATCGTCTTGTAGTAAGAAAGATGTTTCGTAATGAATGTTAACTGTCAATGTGATTAGACCGTGTGTTGGAGCATTCAATGTAACTTGTGTTAGAGAACCGAAAGCATAACTATTTGCTGTCATTTCTGAAACATTAGGTCTATTGATAATATCTCCACCGCCAGCAACATCGCTTGACCAATCTTCGAAGAATGATGCAGCTCTTAAGTTTGCACGAAAGAAATCGTTCAAACGCTCGCTCCATACTTCTGGGATATAGGATGCCGCTGTGGTCTGAGTTGTGTGTGTTGAACCTAAAGCCATGATGGTTTAGAATTAGTTTTATTAATCCATAACCTGTTTAGCCCACTCCATGTGTTCTTCTCTTGTCATTTCGGATACTGGTTTTTCACGTGGAATTCCACCAGACCTATTGCCTTCTGGAATTGCGTTAGCAACCTGTTTATCCTTAGTCTTCTTTTCCAAATAGACCTTCACCATATCATTCTCCTCTAGAATTTCTTTTGGTGATTTACTATTTAGTCCAGCTAGTTCAAAAATCTGTTCAACATCTCCAGCATCTATGTCTGGATTCTGTTGTGAAAATTCAATCTTGGCAAGTCTTTCTTTCAAAGAATCAACATCTTTGTTGGACTGTTCAGTTATGTTTTGAGTTGGTTTCTCTTCCTTTTGTTGTGCGACTTCGACTTTCGCAAGAAGTTCCGCCTTCTCTGCTTCGAGCTTTTCAGTCTTTACTCTGAAATGCTCTTTTTGAGCTAACGCAGATTTCAAATCTTTGTCATCTACTTGCTCTACAACTTCATTTTCTTTGGTTTTGTCCTCACCCTCTTCTGGTGTTGGGGTTACCTCTTGTTCATCTACCATTTTATTGGAGATTAATAATTATTCATTTTAAGGTCTTTAGTGACCGAATGATTTTAAGGAGTTTACTCTCCAGTTTATTCAAAGTTATCTTGTGGCTTCTTTGTCGTTGTCTTGTTACCGTCAAACATCTCTGTCATCCTAATCAGTCCTCTGCCGAACTTAGAAGCCATTTGTCTGCCAGCGAACTTTTCACCAGCAGATAATTCGCTATCGAACAGGAAACTACTATTAACACTTTCAATATCATTCAGTAGTGGTACAAGTATAGTCTCTTTATAAATCTGCCACTCGTTTGATTTAGAGAATGTGTTTAAGAAGTCTTGTTCTCTTTTATTTACTTTAATCATGCTTTTTCTTTATCGCTATTATTGTTGTTGTGGATTTTGAGCTAGGGGAACCTGTCCTCCTAGTGGTGCTGTTTGGTTTAAGGCAGGTTGTACAGCACTACCCTGTGAGCTTGGTAGGATTGATGGATCGATACCAGTCTTTTCAGCTATGCCTAGTAAGAAGCTTCTTAGTTGTTCGTCCTGCATTATCTGTGGGTTCTGAGCCATTAGTTGTAGCATGTTGCTCATTGTTTCAACTTCCTGTGCTGTGTTATGTTGTTCTCCTGTAATGTCAATGAATAGAGTTTTGTTAAAGTCTTTGAAGTATCCCTTTAGGATTTCCACGAACTTAGGTTTATCAGCATCAGCCATTAGTGCTTCCTTTAGGATGTCTATCTCTTCTTTAGGTGGGAAGCTTCCAGTCTCTAATACTATTCTCTTAGTAGCTTCGTTTATCCTTCTGTTAACATCAGTTTCAAATACAGACCTTAATGTCTTAGCGTCATATACTTCGAATACAAAGTCTTTGTCTATTTCCTTTTCAAAGCGAGGGATAATCCATTCTTCAAAAACTTCCTGTAGGAAGATTGACATGTTCTCCTTAATGAATTCGAATATCTTAGAAGCCTGTTGTAACTGCATTGCTCCCAATCTAAATGGAGTTCTACTAGGTAATGATTCACCTGTTACAATCTCATGTGCTGAGGATAGGTCTCTTGTATCCTTGATTATGTTTTGTTCTTCCTGTGCGTAGGCACCAAGGTTTCTCTCTGTAGTATCAATCTGTGTAATAGGTTGGTCTGCTACTATAATGTCTCCGTTAAGAAGGTCGGTTAGCATGTTGCCGTCAATGTTTCCATCTCTGGTTTGGAATAAGGTCTTAGAGGTAACTCGCATTGAGTCAGCTTTCTGGTTACCCATCTCATTCCTACGAATCTGTAAGTCTGATAATAGTTCAACTATACCAAGCCCTAGTGCTCTTCCCTCTATAGTGAACAAATCCATTTTCTTATAAGGTGCTTTGTCTTCTTTTGCTTTGAAGAAAAGGTCTCCTCTTTCTGAAATGAATGACATTGTTGGTTCGTACTCTGGTGGAGTCTCAGCATGCATCTCATAGATAATCTCTGTGTTCTTACTATCCTTCCTCATCTGGTCTATGAACCTATCTACTACTTCTGCATCCCAGCCTTTCTTCTTCATCTTGGCTATATCAGAAGCAGACATATTGTGTTCCTCTATAATGAATACAGAGTTGATGTCATGTGTATTGTCTTTGTTTGATAGTGATGGTTCCATCATTATCTTAGACATCGGAATAAGGTGAATGTCATCTCCAACTTTCTTAAGAACTATAGAACCATATATTGGAAGGTTTACACTCATCTTGTTTAGTAGAACGCCAATGTTCTCTTCCTTCATCCACCATTTCAATCTATCGTTATAAAGCATGGCTTTGATTCTGTCTTTCTTCCTCTCAGCTCTTACCTTGATTTCATTTCTATCAATGTCGATATTCTTTGTAGCGTTACCACATTGTGGATTAACGATGTTGAAGAAATACTTTTTGTTTCCTTGTGAATCTCTATCTCCAGTTTTAAACTTAGAGGCATAATACAACTCAATGATGTTGATTGTATTAGGCATATCAAAACGATAACCCTCTGTGATTTCTGTTGGTTCTTCGTATTGTCCTTTGTATAATTGTAGGAGACTGTTTAATTCGCTTTGACTACTCATATTTAGGTTGTTTTAGTCTGTTCATTTTTATCTTATTCTTATTAGCAAATGCTCTTCCCTCATCTTCTCTGCCGAATGTTAGCATTAAAGCATCAGCTACATCGGGAGAAGGAATACCATTTCTTCTAAGTGTGTCTTTATCTATTATCTTTAACTTTCCATTTGAACGCATCTTGTATTTAAGGTCGTTCAGTTGTAGGAAGTCACTATCTTTTTTAAGAGTGCCACCTTTCTTAATCCATTCCCGTAGGCGAAAGAAAGCTTCGGCTCTTATGTTTATATATTTATCTCTATTAACAGCGGACTCTGCCATGTTGATGCCTCGTACGTTCCAGCCAGTTTCTCTGAACCTGTCATAGACCCCAGCACCAATTCCTGTAGCGTCAATAAAGATGTTCTCTTCTGTTATGTTATATCTAGAGGCAAGGTCTTTAGTGGTACCAATAACATCCATTAGGTTGTTAGTTGTACTCTTACCAAGTATCTGAGCAAAATTGTTTGTACGTAGGACCCAAACGTTAAAGTTTCCTCCAGACCTAGCTATGTCCACCCCTAGTCTTGGGGTACCGTATGAGTTAGGATCTTCTGTTCTAAAGGCATTGGTTACATCATCCTCTGTTAATAGGATTGACCAACCATCTATATCTACATCCTCTTCCTTAGGGAACTTACATTCATAAAGAACATCAAAGAATGCTTCCTTCCTCATCTCCTCTACAAACTCTTTCTGTAGTCTTCCTTCCTTTACAGCCCTCTGCCAATCTACGAATACCTTGTGGTAATCGTCATTGTGGTAGCTTCTTAGGAAGTGATTTCTGTGAAAAGGATTGCCAATCTCAAGGATGAAGTTATCTTCATGACCACCAAGCATACGTTTAATCTTGGCATATATGTCATCATCTATAAGAGAGGACTCATCCAGGACTATATTCGCACAACCAAACCCCATAAGGGATTCACCTGCTGCTTGTTTATTTCTAGAATCTGCTGAAAGGACAAATATCTCACCGCCCCTTTTAAAGGTGATTCTTGTCTTAGATACCTCTCTCTTAAGTCTGTCTTTCTGTTTCTCCTCTAACTCTAACTGTTCTCTAAACTCAGGGTTCTCATGACACATCTCAATGATGTATTTCATGATAATCATAGCCTTGGGTTGAGAGGAGGATATAATAGCCCATTTCTCAGGATAGGTAGCAGCCCTTACTAGGGTTGCCATAGCCACTACAAATGACTTCCCGTATTGAGTAGTAGTCATTATGTGGTTTCTTGGGTGTTGTCTTTGTACTATTATATTGAATATCTCAGATTGAGACTCAGAAAGGACTACAGGTTCTTTACTCCTTGTCTTCTGATTGTAGGTCTTGAAGAGTTGTGAGAGGTTGCTCACATCCTGTGTTCGCTTCGCTCTCTCTGCAGTCGCCTTCTTCACAGGCTCCTTTACATTCTCCTTCTCCATTGGCTTCTTTTCGGTTATCGATGTCGCCATTTTGTTCTATAAGTGATTCAATTAAATCAAAGTTCTGCTCTGTATTAACATTAACATTGAGGTTCTGTTCTCTACCGCCTAATAGTTCTGTTGCTAACTTAAGCTCACCTAACCTATTCTGTGGTTTAGCATGTAAGTCTTCCGTTAACATAGTAGCTACATTAGTCTCTGTAATACCAGCATCAGCTAGGGCTTGTTTAAATCCTTTGCTCTCAGTAACTCCTTTAGGTGTATGTGCTACCATATCTGAATATCCTGCTTCCTTTAAGGCTTTGCCTAGGTTACGCTCTCCTTTAAGCTTTTGGGCTACAATGTTATTAACAGCCTTAATCTGCTTAGGAGTTGATTCTATTTTATAGTTTTTATTCATGGTTTTATACTTTATACAGTAATTATAGCATGGATACGTATAAATGTCAATACCCCCTTTGCTAACCTTAGCCAATATCTCTATATGCTATTGACATGTCATGTGTATATGTGTTATAATATATAGCTTTATATAGTAACATTTTTGTATGTGTATATAATAATACTATAACACTCTCTTTCTTTGTGGTTGATACCCCCCCTATGCTATATGTAGTTATGTATATGCTATATGTATGTATGTAAACTTATATACTAATATGTATGTGTGTGTGTTTATGTGTAATACAATAGGTTTTATACAATTATA
>Ga0233437_1001995_pt1 | contig 33413 bp, 32 predicted proteins | sample SI_122_August201_FD_182714 | JGI IMG/M metagenome (GOLD analysis project Ga0233437, IMG submission 182714) | Seawater microbial communities from Saanich Inlet, British Columbia, Canada - SI_122_August2016_200_MG | ecosystem: Environmental > Aquatic > Marine > Inlet | place: Canada: British... | reverse complement strand
AAAGAAGATCCCCTCTCCAACACTTGATTCCAATAGTAAGTATTTTTCCTCATCGCTCAAATTAAATGTTTTTTGGACTGTATCGACAGTTGTCGGAGACTGTTTAAGTAAAAGCTGGATAGATGAGTTCGTAATCAGAGGAAGCCCATAGGGTGATTTTAAGAAATCGCCCACGTCTTGTGTGATAGTAGCAAGTCCTAAGTAATACTTTCGTCCACGTTTTGCCATACTAAACAGAAACGAAGCTGTGTCTTCTGATTTCATCATCCACCATGCCTCGTCGATCACAAGTAGCCTTTTTTTCATATTTTTCCTAATAGCGTTCCATATATAATGAGTAATGATATACATAGCTACAGGCTTTAGGTCGTCTTCCATGTCGCGCACTGAAAACACTACAAACTTTTTGTTTATATCTACATTTGTTGATTTGTTTATAAACCCTGCCCAAGTACCTTTTGTGTATTTAGAAAGTTTTTGTACAAGAGATTTACTCCCTTCCATTCCTGAGAGTACGAGCTCAAAATCAGACAAAAGTGGCGGTTCTATATTTGAGAAATTTGAATTAGATGTAATATCTTTAAGTGCATATGTCTCCGTGATTGCTCTATCTACAATAGCGTCTTCTTCTGGCGAAAGCCCGCCAAGCATGATTCTAAACATTCCAACTAAATGCACGATGTTTGAGCGCAGTACATCAGATAGTACTTCATCCTCACGAGGCATTGGTAGGTCAAACGGATTAATGTGGTGTTCAGAATTTAAGGATATATTAAAATATCTTCCACCTGTTGCTTCTGCCATATATTCATACTCTCGTTCAGGATCAATCACTATCACTTCTGTGTCAAACATAAGAGTTCTTAATATCTCAAGCTTGGTAGCGTATGATTTACCAGAACCAGATGTGGCAAAAGTAACTGAGTTATAGTTGTCTAAAGAAAATCTATCCAAAAGAATCAGTGATGAATTATGTCTGTTTACCCCATGAAGCACTCCTTTGTCGGCTGTAAGGTCAAAGGAGATGAATGGAAACAAGCTTGATAGTGGTGCTGAGTTTAACTTAGAGTGTACCTTCAAGACATCCGTAGCGACAGGGAGCATGCTTTTGAACCCTTGCTCTTGCTGAAATAGAGCTGGCTTAAGATATACAAGCTTTGATTCAAGAATTGATTTTATTTCGGTCTCTATCTTATCAAGTTCATCTTTCGTATCACCATATATTGAAATATAAAGTCCTACATCAAAAAGCCTCTCTTGTGCTTGCTGAAGTTTGTCACGTAAACCTTCTAAATCTTGATACGCTGTGTCTAACTTTGGGTCTCTTACAAGCCCCTTCTCTTCACGGGTTCTTATCTGACTTTCTACCTCAGCCACCTTTTTCTGAAATTTGCGTAATACCGTAACTGTATCAATAGGGTGAATATATATTGATATATCAAACATTTTATCTAAGTTGATAATTGGAGAGAACCAACTATCTGCAAGATACCTTGGGTATGATATTACAAAAAACGTACGCATTATCTTATCTCCGAGATTTAACTCTCTTGGTGTAATACTCAAAGCAGATGGAGCTATAACATCCTTGAGCTCTAAGACTCCAGCATCATATATCTCTTGTGGCAAAATCGGTGATATAGATTCTGTATCTTTTTTATTCTTTTTTAGAAAATCAAATATTCCCATATTATTTATTAAGTGGGATTGGCTTCTCAAGCTCCCCTGGGTTAAACATTTTATAAAGTAGCTCTATAGTCTCTTCAGTACCAAGGCGCGCAGAACGTACGCCTGTTCGCAGAAGCCCTTGCTCTACTACAGACATTCTTTGTTCGAGCTGAGTACGACTTTCTTCAAAGTTTTTATTCTTATCTTTTATTTCACTTTTGTTTTTACTTTTTATGATTCCCATCACTCCGTCCTTTACTGAAAATGTAGAAGGTGAATAAGAAACAACAACAAAAAAGCTTTTTGACATTATGTTTGCACTTTCTGTGAAGTTTTTAATAAATTCTATATATTCTCTGATCTGAATCCTCATAAGATCAGTTACCTGAGCTTTGTGACGCTCTTCAAGGAGAGCTATGTATGGCCTTATATCAAGCTTCCTTGATTGAATAAATATCTGTACTGAAAAATCCAAGGAGTTAAGAAAATTTTGAAATTGGAGCAGGAGAGATGTTTGTTCATCAGCAGATTTAAGAGCAAAGTTAACTGACGATGTCATTAAGATAGAGCGTAGTGACCCGTTTTTTAAAACAACGATACCATCGCGAACTTCTTTTACTTCTACAAATTCTTGTGTTGATTTTGATTGTTTAGCCATAATTAATCTTAATTTTGTTGTGATGCATCAGAATATATACTTTCTTTAATATCAAGACTCCATGCAATATCTTTAAGTCTGTTACTGGATAATTCTGGTATATTAACTTCACTTTTTACTTTACTATTTATAATACCATCTGCTTTGTCTTTTTCAGCGATTATTTGTTTGATATCTTTACTTTTCCATATATATAATCTATTACTTAATATATATTTAAATGCTGATTCTAATACTAACACGAAAGGCCTTTTGTTTATTTTATAAAATGCAAGTGCTAAAGCGAGCGCGACAACAGGGATTGCCACAAAGATAGCGATAACGAGTGGGAGCATCTTCAATAGTATAAACAACACTCCTCCAGCTCCTGCAAGGTAAATGAACTGTTTTAGGGTAAGTGGCCCGAAAATCTTGTCTTCTACTTCAATAAATTGTGGTACCTGGAATCGCATATTTATAATTATTCAAATGGCTCTCTATAAGGGTCTACATGGGACGGCTTCTTGTTCTCAAAGCTTGGTTTTTGCTTTTCTTCTTTCTGCTCTGTTGGTGCCTCAGCTGGCACACCTGTCGGAAGATTCGCTGGTGGCGCGGTTGTGTTCCCCACCACACGCTGAGCTTCAATATGTTGCCTAATCTCTTCAGACTCAGTCAGTGGTGCATGATTAATACTATTTTCTAGCTCTACCTCTTTTTTATGCAAATTACTTTCTTCAACAACTTCTAATTTGATGTCTTGTGCAGGTTTATTTGCTGCATTTTTTAAAGCTTCTCTAACAGGTAGAAATATTTTGTCATTTACATCTCCTGCGACAGAATTAACCTTATCTTCTGGTATATGTACTTTTGTTTTTAGATTGCTTACAAAATTGACTGATTTTTCTGCACCAACTATTACGTACGTTATCTCTTCATTGAGAAGCCCTGCTGTATCCATATGTAAATCATTCTTCTTAGTAATTTCTTTTATTGCATCAGCAATTTCCACAGACAAAATTATATCCTGCACAGTTGGTGATAACATTTGAAATCTTTCATTTATTTGTTCTTTTGAATATCTCATATAATTTTAACTATTTATAACAATTAGATACCTACCACATAGTTGCACCCATTCCAGTAGTAAAGAAGTCTCGCACAGACGCAGGAAGGGTTGGATCTGCTAACACTTCCGCTTTTATAAACGCTTTATCTTCCTTTGTAAACTTACTATTTCTAGTATGTTCTCTAAAATCATTTGCCTCAAAATTCTTAAATACATTATCTAAAGTACCAACCTCACCTTCTAAATATTTAATTGTGCCCGCAGCTCTCATCCTGGTTAGGATACCTGGTGCAGTTGCTGCAGTTGCCGCCTTCAAATCATCTGCGTCTTTTTTCCCTCTTAACTCTTTTTCCTCTTTTAATGTTTTACTTAATTGTTCTGGTGAAAGAGCTTTCTTTAATTCATTCAATCTAACCTGATTTGCTTTGGCCAAAATACCATCAACTTCTACACGATCTCTTTCAGACAGCTGTTTATAAAATTTTTCTTGCTCTTTATAATCAAGCTTCGTGAATTTAGTAAGTAAGGTTGCTGGTGCACTTAATAACCTATTCATCTCTTTGTCTATGATTTTCTGTTTGGCATCATCTGTTTTCTGCCCTTGTTCTGCTGAAAGCCACGGCCTTAAGTCCCTTGCTATGTCCATAGATGAACCTGAACTCTTTAGTTCTTTTTCAAATGCAGCTCTATTTGTGTCTGTCATTCCTTTATAAACCTCTTTTCTCTGGTCCCCAGCCAAATCTTCAGTAAATAGTTTTACTTGTTTTGCTAGATTACCTTGTTCACTCTCAAATAGAGTTTTAGCTATAGCCTGCTTGTCAGCTATAGATGTTGTTTTCATGCCTAGTTTATTTTCAAGAGTAGCTTTACTCATATCCTTCTGAAGGCCTTCTCGTTTCTTAACAGTCGCTCGGCCTGCAGCACCTAATGCGCCAGCGCCCTCAACAACCCCAGGAATATGACGCAAAACTCTTGCAGATAATCTATTACTCTCTTGCAACTTCTCTGCGCCAACACCAGCTTTAAGACTCGCATATCTACCTAGTCTTCGAGGAACATACAGTCCACCAGCGCCTATACCCCTCCCGACAACGCCCTGCCCAAACTTACGTGCAGAATGCCCCCATTTCATCACTGCGGCTGAGCCTCTAATACCAAACTCATTTGCTATAAGTATAGAACCTATTATAAAAGCAATGACTACAATAAAGTTAAATATTATTGCAGCACTTCCACCACCAGCTATCGCAGCAAATGATGAAGTATTATTTAATCCTATTGTTCCTTGAAAGGCGTTCGAATTAACAACCTCTATAACAAACCAAGTCAATACCATATAAGCCGGAGCAAAGAAAGCGTAGCGCATAAGAGCACCCAACCATTTACTTGAATGCTTTGAGAGTGCGGGGAGGATCATCCCTACAAATGCAAGAGGAGCTAGTATCATAAGGAAAATAAGCGTCACAAACCTAATAATAAGAAGGGATGCCCCCGCAAGAAATGCAAAAGTTGCAACAAGAAACATCACAGACCCTAATACGGTTGTAAGAAGTATCTCATTAAATTTATTTGATCCATTAAGCCTGTCTTGTTCAAAAATCTTTGTGCCGTCATATATAGTAGTAAGTCCAAATGCTTGCATATATCTTTCACCAACTTTTCTTATTATGTCTTGCCCATTAGAATCTTGTTCTGTTACTGTTATTTTATTATAAAACTGAAGCGAAATAAGATTGCTTGAATCTATAACGACTTGCGTAAAAAACAAACTGAAGTTTATAAGAAGCGCTACTATTATAAGATTCCTTAAAAGTGCTTTCGCGCCATATGACTGATAGCGTAAAATTGTCGCTATACCTATAACAAGTAGTACAAAAATGATTACAATGTTTGATAAATCCCTAAACACCTTCCACCCCTCCTCTATCATTCCTATTTTTTCTGTATGCTCTCCCATACCTACTATTGTGTAGTCAACAGCTTTATCGAGGATGACACCCGCAATACCTAGAAAAAATCCAAATATTTTTAGTACCACATTACCAATCTTTGCAAATATTGAATTTATACATTTATCAAGGTGGAACTTACCATCAAAAACTCCGGCACCACTACAACCTGTATTACTATCTATAATAGATTCAGATGGCAGACTTCTACTACTACCAACAGTAGTTTTTTCTTTTGATTCCGAACGAAAGTCATCGTTGGAATTAGTCTTTTTTATATTACTGACACCTCCCTCAAGATTATCTGCTTTTTTAAACAAATCGTCTGCAGTATCAGCATACGCGACATTTGAACCAATAACACCAAAAAATCCCGTGAACAAAACTGCTGTTATTAGAAGTATTGGGATTATTTTTTTGAATGTTAAAGATTTCATTTTAATTTTTGTGTGTGTATTCCACAAACCTACGTCGTTGGAGGTATGACCGGTACTGGAGGTGGTGGGAAATCCTGACATTCTATAATCTTACCTTCTGTTTCTGACTCAATACTGTTCATTGTATTCTGCGTATCTATATCTGACGGGTCAAATGTCGTATGTATAACACCACTTCCTATATAATCCTGATACCTGGCTAATATATCAAGCAATTTACTTGATATGTTTACACCATTTACCTCATCTATAAGAGCTTGGAGTTGAGCGAGAACTTCATTTGACACGTTTATTTCCTCGCTAAGTCTGGTTTTTACTGGAATTATTTGTGAATTAATCGTGCTTGATGCGCTAGCCATACGTTCAGACGCCAGATCTCTCTCTGCAGTTGTTAAGTGTAGAGCAAGATTATTAAGCTTACTTTCGTAACACGACTGAAGCTGAACCAAAAGACTCTCAGTTGGTACCGTCGTGTTAAATGTTTGCCTCTTGCTGTTATTGTATTGCGTTTCCATAACAACAACTGTGTCTATTTCAGAAGCAACACCTGCTTTATTACTTGAAAGTACTAGTCCGTTTTCATCTTTTGCAAGCTTAGTCACATAAGAAGTAGTGCCATTAACACTCTCACTGAGACTACGTAAACCTCTACCACTAATAACTCTTGTCATTAATTGTGATGCTAAAGCGCTTATGATTTCATTAAACTCGTCTGCAAGTTCTAGCTGAGTCAAGCTTGTATTTAATACTTTCTCAAGTTGAGTATTGATCATACTTCCAGGTGTAACAATCTTACAACTAGGTGGTCCTGCCACCCCTGCTGGTAATTCTTCACACTCTCGCTTTGAGAAAAATCCCTGCCCCCAAGCAAGCTGTTCTCTGTCTATACCTTGCTGGTTTGCTATACGTGAATCAAGCTCAGACGCTGATGAGATATAAAGACTGTATGGATTGTTGTTTGGCCGTGTTGTAAGCTGGAACCACCCACCCCAACCACCTTGCCTAAAGTCACCTTTTACAAAGTTGTCCATGTTCGCCACTATATCAGAAAGAGTACAAGCAACTTCTTCTCTATAGCCAGTTGGTAAAGAAAGCGCAACTTTAATATTTGCTCTCCATGGGCTACACAAAAGTTCCAACGCTGTCCCTTCAATAAACTGCGCGGTTTCTCTATCAGCAACCTCTCTCAAGAACCCACCGAAGTCATCCACAAAAGCAGGGTTACCATCAAACCCTCTGTTAATCCAATTAACAATACTCTCAGTTAAAACATTGATAGACACTTTTGCTGTATTCAAAAAAATAGAATCAAGTGTAAATTCTTTGAAGTTTCCTTTGACATCGTTGGTAGGAACATTATTACTACCTGGAAGTAGAGATGAGATACCTTTAAGAGTTGGTATTTTAATCCCACCAATCTGAGCGTTCACATTAGATTTAGGTATAAAAAACAAAGATGTAACACCTACAAAAATAATAGCTATAACAGATACTGATAATATTATTTTTTTAAATTTATTTCTATTCATAATTTATTTAAAATACATTCCATACAACCCCAGCTTCATTCGAATCGAAGATGATATTCTTATCTAAGAAATATTCTTGTATTGGAACAGATAAAGACACCTGTCTATCGATAGCTATAACATAGCTATTTATACCAACAGCACTTGAAATAGGATCTTCAAAAACCTTGATCATAGTTTCAAGTGAGTCTGCTATATTTTCATAGCCGTTTATTATATCAAGATGTACCAAAGCAAGATCTTCAGGAACACTTATGGATACGAAATCGTCAGCCAATGACCCGTACATTAAGACAGTTTTGTTAAGACTTTTTAAAAGTTCTCGGTCCTCATACCTTAAAGCTTTTTCAAAAACACTAAGCTCATCTTCACTATTTAGTTTTGCGTATTTTTGCACTGTCTCTACAATAACATTACCGTATTTTCTTATAGATTCATCGCTGTCGTCTTTTAAGATCTTAATATCTTGTATCAAATAATTAGGACTTTGTTTGTTTGATACAGACAAACCATTAACCGCAGAATCTATTAAAAATTCTTTAGCTACTGAATCGAGAGGCGCTCCTTCCTTTTTCAAAGAAAGGTATTCCTTAAAAAAGTTTTCAGCAAATTCATCAGTTGCTGTAAGTTCTGCGTTCTCATTAGTAACAATTCTGCTAGTTTTGTATTTTATAAGAATGTCCTCACCCATCTCGTCTTCCGGGCCAGCAATAAGAGGGTTTGTGTTGCTGTTAACCTCATCTCCGTCTTCTTTTCCATCTCCATCGGTGTCTTTATTTCTAGGGTCAGTTCCCCACAAGACTTCCTCCCAGTCTTTAAGTCTATCCTTATCTGTATCTTTTTTTGTCGCAGTATTTAATACTTTTCTTTGTGATTGTTCATTTATATTATCAAAAGCAAGCACACTCTCTTCTTGATAATTTGCTTTATTTGACCGTGACGCAAAAAAACCGATTATTGCTATTAAAAACAACACCAAAACAACGAGTTTAAACTTTTTCCCCATTAAAAAATTCATTATTATCTTTAAAATTATACCAAAAAATAAAGGTTTTATACATAAAAAACCTCTATTTTTTGTGGATAATAATTATTTTGTTTTAGATTTTTATGCTAATCTTGTAATATATGTTTTACTCAAAAAAATTAGCTATAGTTTTGTTAATTACTGTTTTTTCTCTTGGGATATTTTATCCAATCTCCACACATGCACAGATGTCAATGCTTAATACACCTTCTGTATTCAACTCATCTGGGGGCGGCATAACTTCTTTCCAATATAACGGTATTAAGCCATTTGGAGGAAAAATTACGTCTATGAAAATGTGTACTAGTGGTATCATGCTAGAAATAGGACCGCCTATGGGTGGACAATACTTACTAACAGGTGGTACTAAGTTGCATGACTATGGTGTTTTTGCTCCAGGAGTATGGATACTTGGAAATGCAGATACCGGTACCGTAAAATGTAAGGGGGATGGCAGTGGCGCGTCAGCAATTGGTACGGGGCTGCAAATTGCAGCTATTGCAGTAACTTTATATTCTATGTATGGTGCTAATGTTGTATTCTCTCAAGCAATTGGTGACACCATACTTAGCGCATCCCTTGCACAGATCGGAGGTGCTTTAGGTATAGCTAGTATTGTTAGTAAATTTGGATTTGGTAAAAAACTTAAAACTCTAGGACATCCACATCCTATACAAATAGTTGGTACAAATTTTTAACATATGTTTTCCATTTATTTTGGCTTTAATAAAAGCTTTTTTACTATTTTTATATATCCACAGTTTTCACTATAGCTATTGACAAAATGCCTATAATTTGCTACGATATAGGCAGTATTAGATAATAAAATATTATTTAATTGTTCCATAAAAATTAAATATTAAAATATATAAACTATTTTTCTAAAACTCAAAACCTAAGAAAGGGGTGAGTGAAATGAAGATCCAGAGAACCATATTAGTATTTTTGACGGTAGTATTTGCAACAATGTTTTTTAGTAATATTCTTTTTGCTTCACCTGTCTGGTATCAAAATATTGGTTTAGTGAAAACAAATATGAACGAGACTGAAGTAAGAAGGATTTTAGGAGCTCCGCACAAAATAAGAGGTAATACTTGGTATTATCAGCAAGATGGTCCGTCAGTTGAACGTAAAGTAGGTGGCTATGTTGCTGAGGGAGTTATAGTGCAAACAGTTCCAAAGTTGTTGGTTAAAATAGCTCCATATAAAGCTGGTCCAATATTAGGTTTTTTTTCATCTCTTATAGCAAATGCGGGGCCAAGCGCTTCTTCTGCACTACATGGAGATAACGAGCGTTATTTAGTTAACGTTATCTTTGATGATGATAGATTGGTTTCAAATGTAAAATATAGTGGTAGTGGCACAAAAAATACTACCAAATACACAAGAAGTGGCACTGCTAAAAACACTAATAATTTTATGTATCCAGGAAAGGAAGATTCGGTTGAATTGGCAGAAGTCAAGAAAAATGCCAAGGTTTATAAGAAAATTCAAAATAGTTCTGTTACTGATAGACCTAAAGGAGGTGCGCCTTATTATTCAATAAATGGTTTGGTACACAAACCTGACTGTAAAACAATAATGGAAATAGAAAAGAATAAAATGGACAGAACAGCTACACTAAGCGAAGCGCTTGAGAAAGGATCTGAAGCATGTCCAGAATGTTGTGGTGACGAACCTATAGTTAAATTAGTAAACAGACATCATGTTACATCAATTGATGTAGCTAACGAAGCTGTTGATTCACACGATGTTTATGTCGTTGATGGCATAATACACTTTGACAAGAGGTGTCCACACTTAATAGATACTGAGTATGTAACAATACTTGAATCTAACTTGAAAGGTGACAAAATACCACATTTTTGTGAAACCAAAGATATTTGGTAAACAAAAGCTGTATGTTTTAATATCATAGAAGGCACTGTTCTCTCAACTTTGAGGACAGTGCTTATTCTTTTAAATAATTTTAACCATCAAGAGCCATTGTTCTAGAGACAACTCCTCTGCGCGTGCCTTTTCATTTATTAGAGCCTCCTTAAAGGCTTTTTTTATTTCCTCTCTACTTTTCAACACACTTAAATTGCTTAACAAGAGCTTTCTTTTATGTGCAAAACCTGTTTTTATGACTTTAAAAAACCTCTCTTCACTTACTTCATCAAAGAACTTCTTTGAAAGATTTTCTATAGACAAAATCGCAGAATCTACCTTAGGCGCTGGGTTAAAACTCCCCGCTTTAACCGTCTGGATATATTTAGGCTCGCCATAAACCTTTATACTTAGTGACAAAATACTTTCTTTCTTGCTTCGCGCTATCCTTTCTGCCACCTCTTTCTGGACAAGTAAAACCATCTGTGACGGCTGTATATCTGAAGAAAGCGTTCTTCTTAGAAACTCTCCTGTGATGTAATACGGTATATTTGCGACTATTTTATAGTTACTATTTTTCAAACCATATTCTTCAAAACCTGCCTTGCCGGCAGGCAGGTCAAATTTTAATATATCACCACGTACTAAAACCAGCTTCTCTTCTTTAATCTCTTGTGCAAACTTTTCTTTAAGTAGGTAAATCAGCGCGTCGTCTTTCTCTACAGCAATAACCTTCCCTGCTTTTTCAAGCAAAGCTTGCGTAAGCACCCCCTTCCCTGGCCCCACTTCTAAAACAACATCCTTTGAATCAAGATTTGCCGTCTCTACTATCTTATCCACCACAGACTGTGATGTAAGAAAATTTTGCCCTAGTGATTTCTTTGGTCTCATATCATAATTATAATATTAAAAATTCACTACTAGTATGATTAGTATCATCAATACCGTCAACATTATCAAGTGACACTTCGTCTATTAGGTCATCCTCAATGTCCATAATGAAATCTGACGGTAAGTTTACAGTTTGTGAGCCGAAGATTGTGCGGACTGATGCATATGTAAGGAAAACCTTTTTCTTTGCACGTGTTAACGCTACATAAAACAGCCTTCGTTCTTCTTCGTCGTCTCGCTTCTCGTCCCCCATCGAGCTATGCGGGAAAAGTCCGTCCTCAAGTCCTGTTATAAACACAACTCCAAACTCTAAACCTTTAGATGCGTGCACTGTCATCAGCCTGACTGCATTCTTGTCTTCCTTAAGCTCGTCTTGGTCACTTGCTAATGCTGCGTCTTCTAAAAGTTTCTCTATTCCCTCTTGTGGAGATAATTTGTCGTAACGCATTGCAAGAGTTGCAAGCTCCTTTATGTTTTCGAGTCGTTCAAGATCTTCTTCATTTTTGGTTTTCAGCATTGCTTCAATACCAGATTCTTTTAGAATAAATTTAATAGTCTCACTTGGGTTTTTACTCATCGCTACCTCTGCGATCCTCTCAAGTAAATGTTTAAAGTCTGCAACCTTCTGTGCAACTTTAGCACTTAGCTCCTCCTCCCTGCCCTCTACTATCTTAAGTAAAGTGACTTTACCAATCCCTCTTGCTGGCACGTTTATAATTCTTTTCATATCAGAAATGCTGTCTGGATTAAGAGCAGCAGAGAGAAATGCCAAAATATCCTTTACCTCTTTACGCTCAAAGAAGCGCACACCGAGCACTTGATACGGTATATCCATCGCCAAAAACACCTCTTCTAAGATTCTAGACTGAAAGTTAGCCCTATAAAGGACGGCTATTTCTTTAGGGTTTATCCCTGCGTCTATAAGCTCCCCCGCCTTGAGAGCGACAAACTGTGCTTCTTGCATCTCATTGTATGCAGAGAAAAGTGAGATGTTTTCGCCGTCTTGATTGTTTGTGAAGAGAGTTTTTTCCTTTCTGTTTTTGTTTTTCTTTATTATCCTGTTTGATGCCTCTAAGATAGTTTTAGTAGAACGATAATTTTCCTCAAGTAAGAGTGTTTTTGTTCCTTTGTATTGCTTTTCAAAATCTAACATGTTCTGGATGTCTGCCCCACGCCAACTATAAATGTTTTGGTCTACATCCCCCACTACACAGACATTGCTATGTTTGTGTGCAAGTAAATTTGCAAGCTTATACTGAACTTTGTTTGTATCTTGATACTCGTCTATATGAATGTATTTCCAAATGTTTTGATAACGTTCTAAAATGTTTTGGTTTTGTTCCAACAAGTTTACAGTTTTTAAAAGTAGGTCGTCAAAGTCATACGCTTTTTCTGTATGCAAAGCTTTTTCATACTCATTCCAGACCTGTGCAACTATTTTGGGGAAATATGAGTTGCCGACATTACCTTCGTACATTTTTAATGATATTGCGTCACCTTTTTGTTTGGAAATTATACTTAATATCTTTTTTGGCGGATATTGCTTAGGGTCATAATCAAATTTCTTAAGTGCATCTTTAATAGCACGTATAGAGTCGTTCCTATCAAAGATTTTGAAATGTCTCGTAGTATTTAGCACACGCGCATTCTCTTTAAGTATCTTTACACCAAGAGCATGAAATGTCGCAACAAAAGGATATGAGTTTTGAGATATCGGAAAATTAATCTCTTTGTCTTTATCAAGCAAATCCCTCACTCGCTCTTTCATTTCTTTTGCAGCTTTGTTTGTAAATGTAACTGCAAGAATATTCTCGGGCGCAGTGCCTGTTTTTATAAGATTAAGGATTCTGTGTGTAATGGTTTTGGTTTTCCCTGCTCCAGCTCCCGCAATTATCAAAAGCGGGCCGTCTTTATGTAGTACTGCTTCTTTTTGTTGTGGATTTAGTCCTTTTAAGTGCATGTTTCTGTACTATATCACAGTTTATGGCATGGTGGATAACCTCGTTGACTTTATATCTGACGGGGGTATAGTAGTGAAATGCCGTACGGTAGCAGTTTTCTTAATGGCTTAACAAAGCCACATATTCTAGAAAATTCAGTATTGTCGCTATAAACATAAACATATCATACCCACTAAACAAGACCCTGATCTTCCCTATAGATCCGCTAAGAATCAGGCGAAAAATACATCATTTTGGACACTTTTAGCTACAAAAGTGGTATTTTCTGTATTTATCATAGGTGCTCTCTCTACTCCAGGACTTGCTCATGCTGGGGTATTTTCTTTTGTTTCAAGCCTGTTTTCAGCACCAGTAAAAGCAGGAATAGCTACAGCTAGTGTGCATAACTCACAAACAATGCCAGTACTTAGAGCAGCATTAAATATAGACCCAAATCCAGTAAAAGGTGGCGGAGGAATAACTATTGTGGATGATGAAGCACTACTTTCTGAAATCGGTCCATCTGGAACACTTGCAGAGATAGAAGAGCGACCAGCGTCATCTGATGAAATCAGCATATATGTAGTGCGTGAAGGAGACTCTCTCTCACAGATTGCAAAGATGTTTAGTGTTTCTACAAATACTATTATTTGGGCAAATGACATCAAACGAGGTTCATTCATAACACCAGGGCAGACACTTGTAATACTTCCTATCACAGGAGTACGGCACACTGTAGTGAAGGGTGAGACTGTCAAAAGTATTACAAAGAAATATGACGGTGATTACGAAGAAATACTTCAGTATAACGATCTTACTTTAGAATCAACTATTGCTGTTGGAGATGTTGTTGTAGTTCCAGGTGGTGAGATCGCGACACCTAAATATTCTGCCGCAGGTACTGTCATAAGAGGGTCAAACGGCCCTTCATACAGTGGTTACTACATCAAACCTCTTACAGCTGGACGACGCTCACAAGGACTACATGGATACAATGGGGTTGATTATGCAGCACCTGTCGGTACACCAGTACTAGCTTCTGCATCAGGTGATGTGATTATAAGTAGAGGCTCTGGATGGAACGGTGGATATGGAAAATATATTGTTATAAAACACAGTAATGGCACACAAACACTTTACTCTCACAACTCAAGCAACATCGTTTACTCTGGACAACACGTAGTACAAGGACAAGTTATCGGTTATGTCGGCTCAACCGGCCGTTCAACTGGGCCTCACGTTCACTTTGAAATCCGCGGCGCTAAGAATCCTTTTTAGATAAATTAAAATAAAACCCCTAGGTTTAACCTAGGGGTTTTATTTATTCATTTACCTGTTTAGGTCTGTACTGAAGTGCTTCTAGAATATGACTCTCTTCTACATCTGTACTCTTGTCTAAATCAGCAATAGTGCGGGAGAGCTTGATAACCCTATGATATGCACGCGGAGACAAATCCATATTACGTGCAGCGGTGTTCAGACTTTTCTGTGCATCGTCTTTTAATTTAACAAGCTTAGACAAGTCTTTGCTGTTCATCTCGCTATTTGTTTGTACTCTTTTATTTGTATTTATGAATCTTTCTTTTTGAACACTACGCGCCTTTAAAATGTTCTCTTTTATCCTTTCGCTTTCTCTGTTTTCACCTGCATCTTCTGAAAGTTTTTCGTGAGAAATGTTCGCTACTTCAATCCACATATCTATACGGTCTATTATTGGCCCTGAAATTTTTCTTTTATACCTCTCAAGCGCCATATGTGAACAGATACACCGACGTTTGCTTCCGAAGTTGCCACATGGACACGGATTCATCGCTGCTACTAATATAAAACTCGCAGGGAAAAGCGCTGTCCCCTTCGCACGTGAGATACTTATCACTCTGTCCTCAAGTGGTTGCCTAAGAGCCTCTACCACCCTCCTCTCAAACTCTGGAAACTCGTCTAGGAAGAGTACTCCTCTATGTGCGAGAGTTATCTCCCCTGGTTTTGGTATCGTGCCTCCACCGACTATCGCCACATGCGATGCAGTATGATGAGGTGTCCTAAAGGGCGGCTTGGTCATAAGCGTTTCGTTCAAAGTTCCTGCAATGGAGTGTATAGAAGTGGTCTCTAGTGCATCATCAAACGAAAGCTCTGGCAGAATATGGCAAAATGCTTTTGCTAGCATGGTCTTACCTGTCCCTGGTGGGCCGTACATAGCGATATTATGCCCACCTGCTGCAGCAATTTCTAACCCGCGCTTTGCCCTCTCTTGCCCCTTAATATCGCCAAAATCAATCAGATAATCTACTTTTGTAGTCTTAGCTTCTGTTTTCTTTTCTTGTTCTATGAGCTTATTTTCTGTCTGTTTCTCATCTAGATGTTCTATTACTTCTTTCAAACTTTTAACACCGTATATTTTAATACCATCTATAAGCGCACCTTCTTCGGCATTTTCATATGGCAGAAAAACTTCTTCAAATCCCTGCTTCTTAGCTTCAAGTACTATTGGTAATACGCCGTTTATCTTCCTTAAATATCCATCCAGAGAAAGCTCACCTAAAAAAAGCTTATCTTCTGGGTCAAACTTTATGTCATCGCACGATAGCAGGTATGCAAGTGCTATGCCTAGATCAAACACTGGTCCTTCTTTTTTAATATCAGCAGGTGCAAGAGAGATGACGACTTTTTGATTCTTAACTTTAGGTGACTTGTAGTCAGAATTCTTTATAGCTGCGGAAACTCTGTCGCGCGACTCCTCCACAGCCTTATCAGGAAGTCCTACTACAGTAAAACTATGTAAACCTTTTGAAAGATCAACTTCAATATCAATAATCTGCGCAGAAAGTAGTGTCGTCTGCGCACTGTAAACTTTTGCAAAGTTTTTTGTACTCATTGAGTTAATTATAAACAAAAACCACTAGTTTAAGCTAGTGGTTTTTGTTTTATTTTGTTTATTTATAAATTTATTCTTGCTTTCCTACATCTGCGCAAGTTCGTGCTGATGGATTTGCTTCAAGTCTCGCTACTGATATCTGCTCATTAGTATCTTCGCATATTCCGTACTTACCGTCTTCAATCTTTTGAAGTGCACTTTTTGTATTATTAAATCTTAATTCAAGGTCTTTAACTAAGGCTGTGTTTTGGTCAAATGCCGCTATCCTGTCTGAAACCTCGTTCTTATCTGCTTCAAGTGTGTCCATAACTGCAGGAATAGGCTCCCAGTCGTTAGGGTTTAGAGGGTTAATCCTAGCTATCTTTTCAAGCTCTTCGGTTAAAACCTTAAGCTCTTCTTCTAATTTTTCTTTAAAATATTTTGTGTCTATTGTTTCCATATATAATATATTATCAGAAAATTACGAAGATCTCAACACCTATCTGAGCGTCCTAGATGAGGTTAATCTTGTAAAGACCTCACTAAAAGTATTTTCATTTGTTGTTATAATGATTGTCTGCTTGTCTATAAAAGAATAGATTATAGATACTTCTCCTTTTTCATTTTTAAGAACTCTGGCATCTTTGTTTTTAATAATAGAGTCACTAAATACTTGTGATTTAAATCCTGAAGTACTGGTTGCATTTCCTGTAGGAAGTGCGCTGACTCTTTTACCAGAATCAAACAACGGTGACAGATTGTCTTGTATATTTACTTCCCATTCAAGCATCCCGACGAAAGCGTTTTCATAGAAACTTGTCCTAAGTATTATAAATGGTTGGTTTCCATCAAACACATGTACCCCAACCATAAACTCTGGCCTTAGAGACCGTGAGAATGATGTCGGGACATTTACTTTAATAGCATCTAAGAAATTACTAGTACTAACTAATGAGCTTTTCTCAAAACCTTCTTCGTCTATAAAAGATTCTGTAAAAAATATATTCTGGATGCGTCCTATTGAAAGTCTTGTACGGTCTTTTATAGAAGTTAATTCATTTAAGATTTGTCTTTTTGATAAATCTGTTATGTTAAATTCAAAATCTTCGTCTGCAAAAATAATTGACGCTATTTTAGAATCAGGCGTGATTATGTCTACATTACTTTTCCCATAGAAATAAAATACTGACCCTGCTCCCAACACAACAAGCACAGTGCTTAATATAATAATCCCGACTTTTTTTGCAAAACTTCCTTTAGGATTTGTTTTGCCTTCTGTTACTTTAGAGTTTGCTTGTCCTATTTTGTGACGCTTATCACTCTCAGCAGATGCAATACCTACCAAAGAACCCTCCCTTGTTCCCATAACTTTCGCGAGATCCCCTTTGTATGTACGCAATAATTCTAGCTTAGAATCTTTACCTACACCTTCTGTAGTTACTTTTGTTTCTCTTTCATTTACAACCTCTTTCGTCTCTGACACAACATCTTTAGAGATAGGCACAGCTCCCTCCATAATGTCTTCTAGGGTTGGGGTCTCGGCCACCTCATCTGACGCTTTGTCTAAAGCTGGCGGAACTGGGGCTGATTTTATAACGTCCTCTAGATTGTCGCTAATAACTTCATCTTTTAAACCCATCTTTGCTACTTCTTTTTGCAGACTTTCTGCAGGAGCTTTTTGAGAAATTTGCTGTGTCACCTCACTGGAATCAGTAATTTCCACGCCTGGTAAATTGTCAGGCGTGGTGTCTTGTGTTTGAGAATTTTTAGGATTTAGATTATTGTCCTCCATTAGAATTATTCTAACAAATTATATTCGTCTTTCATACACATACCTATACTAAATACTCGTACTATCTACCTCTATACCCCATTAGATACCTTTTTGGATTATCGGACATATCAATAAAGTCGTCTACTGCTTCACGGAGTTTGCCTGAAGAAGATTTACCAAATGAAATTACTTCCACCTGACATCCTTCTTTCATTTTCAAATACTCAACAAGCGGTATGAAGTCGCCGTCGCCAGTTGCTAAGATCACAGCGTCAAGCTTTGACGCCATAGAGACTGCGTCTATAGCAATACCTACATCCCAGTCGGCTTTCTTAGCGCCACCGAAAAATATTTGAAGTTCTTTACTCTTGATCTCAATACCAAGCTTTCCTAATGCTTCAAAAAAGCTGTTCTCCTCCCCTGACTCTGTAGTAACTACGTATGCGCTTGCACGTATAAGATCTCTTCCTGCAAGTGCGTCTTTTATAACGTTGCCGAAGTTTACTTTTGCTTTGTATAAGTTCTTTGCGCTGTGGTAAAGATTTTGTGTATCTATAAAAATACCGACGCGCTGATTTTTGTGTTTTATAACTGACATATTAAAATTGTAAAATTAAATACTAAAAATGTAAATGAAAAGCAGTAGAACTACTTTTCGTCGTATGCTTAATAAGAAAAAATAAAAAACGTATGCTTTACGTTTCTTATTTCTTTAGACCGAGTTTCTTCAAAATAGTGCCGTATCGCTTCTTGTCCTTTTTCTCTAAATATTTTAAATGTGTTCTGCGAGCAGCAACCATACTTAAAAGCCCTCTTCGCGGGTGCTTGTCTTTATTGTTTTTCTTGAGGTGTTTTGTAAGTTCGGTGATCCTCTTTGTAAGGATAGAAACCTGTACTTCAGGAGATCCAGTGTCTTTGTCGTGAACTTGCGCCTCTTTTATTGATTTTTCCTTCTTTTTCTTCGTAAGCATAACCTACATATAATAGCAGGAATACACACATTTTGCAAGTATTCTAGCTTTTCTGCTACAATATACATATATGTCGCAAAATATTGAACAAATGAAGCGTGAGTTCCTTGAATACCTTGAAATAGAGAAAGGTAGGAGCTTAAAGACTATAGAGAACTACGATAGATACCTCTCGCGCTTCATTGAATTCACCCAAATAAAGAAACCTCAGAACATCACTGACGAGGTGGTGCGTAAGTTCCGCCTTTGGCTCAACCGTCAAGAAAATGGGGTTATAACAGAAGGTGTAAATGAAACCCTAAAGAAAAAGACCCAAAACTACTACCTCATAGCACTTCGTGCATTCCTTAAGTTCCTCCGCAGACGCGAGATAGACTCACTCTCCCCCGAACGCATAGAGCTTGCAAAAGTTGGCGACCGTGACATTGACCTTATCTCCTCAGACGACCTTGAAAGACTGCTGGCGGCCCCTGATGCCACTGATGTAAAGAGTTTACGCGACAAAGCGATACTAGAATTGCTTTTCTCTACAGGACTTCGTGTATCAGAACTTTGCTCACTCAACAATGACATCGATTTAAAGAGAGATGAGTTTTCTGTGCGCGGAAAAGGAGAAAAGATACGAGTAGTATTCCTCTCAAGTACTGCAAAAGAAGCTATAAGGAATTATTTAGACAAAAGAAAAGATATGGACGAAGCAATGTTTGTGCAGTTTGGTAAAAACGCATCCAATGCAAAATCCCTACGACTTTCTTCTCGCTCAATAGAACGAATTGTAAAACACTGTGCCATAAAAGCCGGTATATCTAAAAAGGTCACTCCGCACGTTGTCCGCCACAGCTTCGCTACCGATCTTCTCCAAAACGGCGCTGACCTACGCTCCGTGCAAGCATTACTAGGTCATGCAAACATAGCCACCACGCAGGTCTACACACATGTTACTGACAAACACTTAAGTGACATACATAAAGCATTTCATGGTAAAGGACGTAAAAAATAATGCGGGAGAAGGACTTTCCTCGGTGAAATGTAATGGAGCGGAGGAGGGTCCTTGAGGAGCATTATTTGATATAATAAATTATATGAAAATACTCTCTTGGAACGTAAACGGAATACGCGCAATGTCTAAAAAAGACGGGTGGAATGACTTTCTAGCAGAAAATCCTGACATCTTTTGCTTGCAAGAAACAAAAGCTCACCCAGACCAGCTCACAGATGAATTAAAAAACGCAAACGGATACTCTTCGTATTTTGACTACTCTAAAACCAGAAAGGGATACAGCGGTGTAGCTATATATACTAAAATCAAACCAGAGAAGGTAGTGTACGGTATGGGTATAGAAGAGCTTGACCAAGAAGGACGCCTTATAACTTTATATTTTAAAGATTTTGTACTTATGACTGGCTACTTCCCTAACGGAGGACAAGGACCAGAAAGATTAAAGTACAAATTAGAATTTTATGATGCTTTCTTAGAATATATAGAGAAAATAAAAAAGGCAGGCCACAAAGTAATCTTCTGTGGCGATGTGAACACAGCACATACAGAAATAGACCTCGCACGCCCCAAAGCAAATAAAGACAATACTGGATTCCTACCCATAGAGCGTGAATGGATAGACGAAGTAATGCGCCACGGATATATAGATACATTCCGACACCTCAATCCAAACAAAAAAGATGCGTATAGTTATTGGGATATGAAAACAAGATCTAGAGACCGCAACGTCGGCTGGCGTTTGGATTACTTTTTTATAAGTTCTGATTTACAAAGTAAGTTAGAGTCAGCTTTTATCCTCACAGACATTTATGGCTCTGACCATGCACCTACTGGCATAAAGCTATATTAGACACTTTTTATATAAATATGTTTTATAAAGGACACTTACTTGAGTTATCCCCAACTATGTCCTTTACATGTCTTTTAGAGGTGCTACTATTACATCAGACCCGACGATGTTCTTCAAACAATTATAAGTTCTAATTTAAAATTATGTTTTTTGTGGGTATATATATCCTCAACTTTATAAAACATTTGTGTAAAAGAGATATTTTATACACTACATAATTATTGAAATTGAATTAGAAACTTAGACTTTCTTTCTTTGTGACTTTCCCCGGTCACATCCCATTTTTATGGCTTCTCCCAAGCCATGTCTCCCCATCAAACATCTGCACAGTATCATTACTTTTAGTGGCACTCTGTAGGTGTTTTTTATTTTACCCAATGCTTCCCTCTCAAGCCCGCTATTTCTTTCTCTTCTACCTCTTCTTTTTTATCTTTTCCTTTATCCCCTAGCTTTTTAAGCTCTGTTTCACTTAATTTAATGAGTTTTTTAGATGTTTCTTCAAGATATTCGGCAGTATTAAGCTTAGGGTCATCAAGCACTTCTTCTAAAAGAGCGTGCAATATAAAGCCTATCTTAGGCCCTGCTGTTTCACGTGTAACCTCCATAATCTTCGCGCCGTCAATTTTGAGCATTGCTACAGACACTGGGTCTCGAAGAGCCTCTTCTATCATTGACCTATACTTTCTAAGCCTATAGGGATTCGCTTTTGGCCTTCCCATACCTATCCTGTCGCTCTCTCTTACATCCATAAGGTGCCATATATTCTCTTCTCCTACGTTTTTAACCATTCTTCTTACAGCAGAGAGTGTTATTTGGTCAGGGTCAGAGAAAAACAAATGCCAACGAACAAGTTTTACTATTTTCTCTGCCTGTTTTTTAGGAAACTTAAGTCTTTCTAGTATTTTCTTTGTCATCCTTCCGCCAACTACATCATGACCATGAAAACTCCAGTCTTTCTTCTCGTCAGACCACCTACTTGTTGCTGGTTTTGCTATATCATGAAATAAAGCTGATAGCCTTATCTCTAAAGACCAACCTTTCTCTGCAGAATGCTGAACGGAACGCAGATTGTGCTCCCAAACAGTAAAAGCGTGAGCTTGGTTTTGCTTCACACCAATTCCCTCTTCTATTTCAGGTACAACAAACTGTAAAACCTCCATTTCATGAGCTAATTCCAATGCCTCCATAGGTTTATTTGACATAATTATCCTTACAAATTCGTCTTTGATTCGCTCTTTTGCTATCTTTTCTAGCATTTTAGCGTCTTTTTTTATAGATTCTTTAGTCTTTTCTTCTATTTTAAAGCCTAATTCAGCAGAAATACGTATTGCACGGAGTATTCTAAGAGCATCTTCACTAAAACGTACATCTGGGTCCCCTATCGCCCTCACAGTCTTACTATCTATGTCTTTTTGACCTTCATGTAAATCAATAATCTGTCCTTTACTCTCGTTGTACGCAATTGCATTGATTGTAAAGTCACGTCTTTTAAGATCATGTTCAATAGAATCGCTAAACTCTACGGAGTCTGGTCTTCTAGAATCTGAGTACTCTGACTCTAGCCTGTAAGGAGTTACTTCAACAACCTTAAGGGTTTCGTCCTCTACGTCATCGTTTACCACTCCTACTGTGCCATAATCGTTATTATAATAAGTGTTATCAAACAACTTCTCTATCTCTTCTGGCTTTGCATTTGTGGTTACGTCCCAGTCCTTAGGAGCTTTACCTATAAGTAAGTCTCTCACACAACCACCGACAATATACGCCTCAAAACCAGCGTTTTCTATGGTTTTTGTTACATGTGAAACCTCTTTCGGTATATTAAATTTATCAATTTTTGACATTAATTCTTTAATGATTACAAATCTGTGCGGATAGGGAGAATCGAACTCCCGTTTCATCCTTGGCAAGGACGTGTTCTACCACTAAACTATACCCGCAATATGTTTATTATATCTTTTTATTGTTTTATTTCAAAATCTATGTTTTTACGCATAAATACTATATAATATATTACATAGCACCCGTGGTGAAATGGATATCATGACTGACTTCGGATCAGTTGTTGTGGGTTCGAATCCTGCCGGGTGCACACTTCGACAAGCTCAGTGCAGGCCAGAACGTCCTTAATGTCCTGCCCTTTAAGTCTTATAAGATTAGCTAGAAACAACACTATCCTGTGCATAACTGTGGATAAAACTGTGGACATGTGTATAAGGGACAAAGTTGCCTAATAGCTAATTTACACGTCTTTTTAGTAAAATACGCCTGCCTGCCGGCAGGCAGGGCTTAAAATATAGCTTTTTAAAGACAAAAGGTCATATAATAGACACAATAAACACATAATGATGTTTCACGTGAAACATCTTCAATAAGTTACACATGTAACATTAAATCTTATGGGATCTAAGACAGATAAGCAAAAAGTGGGGGAAATTGGTGAAAATGTGGCTTGTAGGTTTCTTATGAAACATGGATTTGAGATAGTTGAGAGGAATTATTGGAAAAAGTGGGGAGAAATAGACATTATTGCTAAGAAAAAGGGGATTGTAAGATTCATAGAAGTTAAGACTGTTTCATGTAAAACATTAGATAGTGTTACACATGAAACAGATGCATATAGACCAGAGGATAATCTACATCCGTGGAAACTAAAGCGTTTATCTAGAACTATACAGACGTATCTGCTTGAAAAGGGGAATGACGACATAGAATGGCAGTTTGATGTAATAGCTATATACCTAGACATGTCCAATAAAAAGGCGCGAGTGAACTTCTTAGAGGACATAGTTATATAAAAGACATTGAGTTTATTGAAGAAATAACTTATACTAATAAACATTGTACGGGGTGTAGCATAGTGGTAGTGTACTCGGTTTGGGACCGAGCGGCCCGAGTTCGATTCTCGGCTCCCCGAAAATTAAATAAAAGAAAACCCCCGGAATTCGTGCTGAATTCCTAAGGGTTTATAACTACAATTACATAAGGTCCGCCAGACCATTTTGAAAAGGGATTAAATCCCAACTACATTAAACGTTTGCCGCTTGCTCTTCTGTTAACGCCTCAACTTCATCGACTACAATCTTTGAATCAAAGCTGGTCTTATCCAGAACTTTGTCGAGCAATGTAGGCAGGTCATTTACGATAATCGGGCCCATTACTGTGACATTTTCATTACCTTTGTGACCTATCATCTTATTGATGAGATCCATAACCGGATTTTCAACATCTTCTTTGCCGGCATCTTTGCAAGTAACAATCACGGGCGTTTTAGCATCCAGAGACCTGGAAAGAAGTGTGACGAAACCACCAGAAGCTTTTGCGACATCCTTGATATCGATATCAAGCCCAGGCCAAGCACTTATGTCAAGCATGATAGCATCGATAGTGTTAATCGCGTCCGTTTTTAACAGACCTTTACCTTCACCTGTGGTTTCTACAAAGACTGTATCAAATTTACCTGAAGCGATAGCTTCAATTTGATCTTTCAGATCACTGTTGTGAATACCTGCAAATAATGTTTTTTTCAATCTGTTCTTTTTTGTTCCTGTCGTCATAAAACCAACTCCTTATTGTAGATACTATGTTAAGAAAATATAATCAATTATAAGATTCTGATTGTGGTCGTGGCGGACCTATGTAATATTCAACTGTAATGTACTATGAAGGTACTACCATATCACATACTCCAATATGGTGTCAAGGGTTTTGTGTATAAATAGGGTATTTGCAAAATACCGCAATATATTATAGAATATGTCAATAAATACGTAAATATGACTAATTTTATAGAAAATATCAATTTCGCGACGCAATACCTAGGTAATTCAGTACTTGATTATGCTAAAGCTTTAGGGCTTTTCATAATCCTACTCATAGCTTTCAAGGCTATTCAGTACATAATCCTAAAAAGACTAGGGAAGCTAGCCAAAAAGACCAAGACAGACATAGACGACACTCTTATAGATATCACAAAGAGCCTAAGACCTTCGTTTTATTGGTTCTTAGCGTTTTTCTTTGCAGTTAAGTTCTTAACCCTAAGCGTACTTGCTACGAAGGCTATAAGCGGTATTTTGGTCATTTGGGCTGTGTATCAGATCATCAAAGCTGTTCAAATACTACTTAACTACATACTTAATAAAAAATTCACCAAAGAGGATAATCCGAGCACAAAAGCAGCTATCATATATGTAAATATGATAGCAAAGTTCTTGCTTTGGGCAATAGGGCTTTTACTTATACTTTCAAACCTAGGGATTGATGTTACATCTCTCATCGCAGGGCTTGGTATCGGAGGTGTCGCAATAGCATTTGCACTTCAAAATATTTTGTCTGACCTTTTCAGTTCGTTTGCGATTTACTTTGATAAGCCATTCCAAATAGGGGACTTTATAGTGTCAGGAAGTCACAGCGGAACCGTAGAGAAGATCGGCATCAAAACTACTCGCATAAGAGCGCTCCAAGGAGAGGAGATAGTGATCTCAAACAACGAACTCACAGGTGCGCGCGTACAAAACTTCAAAAAGATGGAAAAGAGGCGAGTAGTTTCTTCTTTTGGGATACTTTATGAGACTCCAATAGAGAAAATAAAAAATATAAAACAAATAGTAAAAAATATTTTTAACAATTTAGAAAATACAGAACTTAGTAGGGTTCATTTTAAACAACTTGGGGATTTCTCTCTTAATTTTGAAGTTGTCTACAACATAACAACGGGGGACTACAACACATACATGGACGCTCAAGAAAAATTCAACCTTGCTCTTATGGAAGCGTTTGAAAGCGAAGGAATAGAGTTTGCATACCCAACTCAAAAACTTTTCGTAGCAAAATAATTACTTATCTAACTCATCTACCAACAACTGCGTGAGAAGAGGTGCTATGTTCTCATTGAATATATCTGCTTTTGCAGAGACGTCCCCAATAAGCAAAGACTGCAGATTAAATATCATTTCTTTTGTAAAGCTTGTATTTATATGTTCTATAGTGATCGCACGTAAGTCACGGTCACCTGTATTTTCCGCGACAGTACTTGTCACGATGATTCCAACTAGTTCGTTTTTGTCGTTTACTACAGCGCCACCAGAAGAACCCTGCTGTGCTACCACGCTGCCACCTAGCGAAAACAGGTCTAATGTGCCGTCTCTAAAAGTAAACACTTCCATGATCTGTGTTACTGCAGAACTTATATATAAATTTCTAGATATTACGATACCACTTAGAAAACCAGCTGGATAACCTGCAAGCAGGACATTGTCTCCTATGGCGACGTTGCTAGTATCATAAAGCAAAGGAATGAAAGAAAATTTTTCTGGAATAGTCTTTGTAGGGTCTGTGCGTCCTGTTATAAGTAAAAGTGCAAAGTCATTCTCTCCTGTACCTTTAGGCTCTTGCTGAATAATACCGTTTGCATTTTCCTTTACCCATGACGGCGATATGAAGACAAGCTTTGCTTTGTAAAGTGGTCGAGCAGGAGAGCCTGAACGCACAACGCAATTAATAAAATCTTCTACAAGATAATCTTTAAGTAAAAAGTACTGTGCCACGTGCGCATTAGTAAGGATAATTCCTCGTTCGTCTATGACAACTCCACTTCCTGTAATTGGTTTAAACGAGCCGCCGCTTTTTGTAGTACAAAAAATATTTACAAGCGCATCTCTAGTAACTTCATTGATAGTTGAGAACGATAATTGAGGGACTTCTTCTGCCTGCACGACCTCTACCTGCTCTGTCATGACCTCCTCTGGTATCTCTGCTATTATCTCAACCTTTTCTTCTACGACAGGTATTTCTTCTATTATTTGCTCAGTTTTTACAACCTCTTCCACCTCCTGGACCTCTTCTTCTACCAAAACCTTCTTATCCTGAGCTTCGTCGAAGGATTCTAAGGTGTCTATATTTGGTTTTTCCACCGCTTCAAAAGCTACCTCGTTTGGCGCATAGAAGAAAGCAGCCAAAAGTATTACCACAGCCCCCATTAAAATAAAATAAACGGTTGATTTCATAGTCTTATTTGTATTGTACCATTGTTTTATAAGAGATTGACTATGCCTCATAAATATCGTGGGGTATTGACAAATATTTCCATTCGTGTATACTATAGGGTATAGAAACTTAGGGTTTCCCTGAGTTTTTGTTTGTTTATAAGCAAGTTTAAATACGTCTTTTAGGCACATTTGAGCTTTAATAAAATAGATTTTATGGAAGAGAACACAAACGTAGAAGGAGAAGCTGTAGAAAATACAGATGCTCCTGCAACAGAAGGTGCAGAAACTGCAGCTCCTGAAGCAACTGACGAAGCAACAGCATAGTCAAAAACAAAATCCATCGCTTTGGCGATGGATTTTGTTTTTTATCTGTGCGGGTAGGGGGAATCGAACTCCCGTTTACTGCTTGGAAGGCAGTCGCTCTACCACTAAACTATACCCGCATTGATATGAATAATAACAGATTTTTAAGATTTTTAACAGTATTAGTATAATAAACAACAAAACCCGCCAGATTGGCGGGTTTTGTTGTTTCCTCTAGAGAAAAACTTTATTTTACTGCGTCTTTTAGAGCTTTTGCTGCTCTGAACTTAGGAATTCGCATTGCTTGAATCTGAATGCTTTCTCCTGTACGAGGGTTTCGCCCTTGGCGAGCTGCTCGCATTTTTGTTGAGAAAATCCCAAGACCTGCTAGTGACACTTCGTCACCGCCTTTTAGGCCTTCTACGACAGAATCAACTACCATATCAACTGCCTTTTCTGCTTGAACCTTTGTACCTCCAAGCATTTCATGAACTTTTTCTGCAATTATTGCTTTATTCATATTATGTAATGGTGTGAATTTATGTACTTCTAAACTCGACCGTTTTATTACTTACTAGATAATTATATAGTAAGCCACTATTTAAGCAATACCCTATGAGATATCTGTGGAAAACCTATTTTACTCCCCAAGGACCCTCCTCCGCTCCACTTCGTTACGCCGAGGAAAGTCCTTCTTCCGTAAAATACTACCGTGCGTATTCTACTGACCGTGATTCACGTATAACGTTCACTTTTATCTCTCCTGGGTACTTTAGATCCTCTTCTATTTTGTGGGCTATGTCTTTCGCCATGTTTTTTGCTTCTAAGTCTGTTACTTTCTCTGGTGTTACAAACACACGCACTTCACGCCCTGCTTGAATCGCATAAGACTTCTCTACACCTTTGTGTGTGTTTGCGATTGCTTCTAGTTCTTCAAGTCGTTTCAAATAATTCTCTACTGAATCACGACGCGCACCAGGGCGTCCACCTGAGATAGAGTCTGCAACTTGTACGATGACAGACTCGGTTGTCTCGTACGGATACTCTTCATGATGCGACTGCATTGCTTTTATTATTTCTTCATTGGCTCCAAACTTTTGTAAGATCCTTCGTCCGATCTCTACATGCGTACCTTGTACTTCATGGTCCACAGCTTTACCAAGGTCGTGAAGTAGTGCTCCCGCCTTTGCGACAGCTACATCTGCGCCAAGCTCTTCTGCAAGCATGCCTGCGATGTGCGCCATCTCTATTGAGTGTTGCAAAACATTCTGCCCATAACTTGTACGGAAGAATAATCGCCCCAAAATAGAAATTATTCGTGGGTCAAGACCAAGTACACCGACTTCAAACACAGCCTGCTCTCCCTTTTCTTTAATTATCTTATTAACGTCTTCTTTTGATTTCTCTACTACCTCCTCTATCTTTGCTGGTTGTATCCTACCGTCTATGATCAAGGTTTCAAGTGCTACACGAGCCACCTGACGCCTTACAGGGTCAAATGAAGAGATGGTTATAGCACCTGGTGTGTCGTCTATTATCACGTCCACGCCTGTAGCCTTTTCAAAGGCTTTAATATTCCTTCCTTCTTTACCAATAATCTTTCCTTTTATTTCGTCAGACGGCAAACTTACATTTGTAGACATCACATCAGCAGGTACTGCATTACCAAGCCTGTGTATTGCAGACGTTAGTATTTCTTTTGCTTTCTTTTCTAGCACTTCTTTACCGGCAACTTCTACTTTTTGTATTCGTGTAAGGATGTCTGCTTCGTATTCCTTCTCTGCCATACTAAGAAGCTCTTCTTTCGCTTCTTCTGTCGTAAGTTTTGAAATCTTTTCAAGTTCTGCGTGCTTTACTTTATCCATTTCATCCACTCTCTCTTTTACAGACCTCACATCTTCTATTTTTTTCTTAATACTTACTACCTCCTTATCAATATCAACTTGCCGTTTGTCTAAGAACTCTTCTTTCTTGATAAGTCGGTCTTCATTCTTCTGCGCTTGCTCTTCTTTTCCTTTTAATTCAACTTTTAATTCCTGTATCGCTTCTTTGGCTTTTTGTTCTGCACTTGCTGTGATTCTTTTTGAATCCTCTTTTGCTTCAAGCATCATTTGCTTGATCTCCAGCTCCATAGAACCTTTCTTTCCTAAAGAAATTATCCAACGCAAGAAATAACCGAAAGCGATTCCGATTACTCCTGCAAGAGATAGCAGTACTAATACTATTTTTAATGACATATAAGCGGAAGCCCCGCTAGTCGCGATTTAATTGCTTGCACAAAAACACACAAGTGGTTTTCTGTGACTATATTTAAGATTTTTTAACGATGATTGTTTTTCTTTCCGAAAATACTGCATAAATCAATTAACTAACGAAGTTTCAAATTTAATTTTTAAAATAATTGTACATGAGTTGTACGTAAGTACTTTACCACGATTTGAGCTAAAACGCAAAAATACCTCGTTTCTTGCAGAAACGAGGTATTTTTGCGTTTTTATGTTGGTTTTTACTTCAAAACCTCATCTACAATGCCGTATTTCTTAGCATCGTCTGAGCTCATATAGAAGTCTCTTTCTACGTCTTTTTCTATTTCTTTAAGAGTTTTACCTGTATTTTTAACCAAAATCTTATTTAGTCTATCGCGAGTACTTAGGATATGTCTTGCTGTAATATCAATATCAGTCGCTTGACCTTGTACACCACCCCACGGTTGATGAATCATGACCTCAGCATTCGGAAGAATGTATCTCTTACCTTTCTTACCAGCTGAAAGCAATAAAGAGCCCATTGAAGCTGCAATACCAACACACACAGTGGAAACATCCGGCTTTATATGATTCATTGCATCCATAATAGCCATCCCTGAAGTAATGGAGCCTCCTGGAGAGTTAATATATAGTGAAATATCCTTCTTTGGGTCTTCAGATTGTAAAAATAGTAGCTGAGCTATGACAATATTCGCTGTGTCGTCTTCAATGGGTCCACTTAGGAAGATTATTCGCTCTTTAAGTAGGCGAGAGTAGATATCAAAAGCTCTTTCTCCAAATTGTGATTTTTCTATAACTGTTGGTATTAACATATTTAATTTATTAGCTTAATTAGACCCTAAATATAACACATATTGCCATATCTGGCAAATTTTTAATAAAAAGACAAGCCACAGGATTTTCTTATATCCTGTGGCTCTTTAAAACACTCATTTAATCCTCCTCCTTTTTACTGGTTACCAAGAATTATTCTTAGTTTATAAAGATTTGTGCTGAGATGTCGATTTTTTTCATTATTCTTCGGATCAAATGCGTATTCGACAAAATCCCTAAATACTGAAATAGCTCTGAAGCTCTCCTCTAGTTCTATGTATTCATTGTCATCTTTATACTCACACGGCCCAAAGACTATACCCACAACCACGACATAATGTCTCGCTTCCTCCCAAACCTCAAGAATTTCCCTTAAGTGCCCTCCTGTAAAGATGCTTTTTTTATACTTCTTAGCAAGACCTAAAAGACTCTCTAGAGATTTTTCAACATTCTCACGTGACTGTTCGTACTTAGGGTCCTTTACCCACTCCTGCTTTGCTATATTACTTAACGTCTTAGTGGATTTTGTACTTTTATTTTCCTTTTCCATAGCTTACACTCTCCCCAAAAGGTTATTTGATTATTGATTGTCAATTTCCAAGATTTCCTACTTCTGAGAGAACGATACTACAGTGCCACAAAATGTCAAGTGTTTTACGCTAAAATCCCTGCTTTTTTCATTAAATCAAGTATTTCCGCTTTATAATCAGCGTGCTCTAGGTTTCCGGCGCCTTTTTTGGCGAAGAATATAGCTATATGATTGTCTTTTGTCTTTACAGAGCGAGATATATGCCGCCCTCGGCGCTTAAATAGATTACGTTTCACCGCCTTTTTGATGATTTTCCCAGAAACGACAAAATAAAAGGCACTTTTGCCGATTTCAGGTACGGAAAGCACTTTTATAGACATATGAGGGGAGTGAGAACCTTTCCCTTTCTTCAAAACCTCTGAAAACAACTGTTTTATATTGATTTTAGTCATATTTATAGTTAAAACCCGCCGAGGCAAGCCTCGGCGGGTTTTCTTTATACAGCCAGCTTAGCTCGCCCTTTAGCTCGTCTGCGAGCAATCACATTTCTTCCTCCAGAAGTTCTACCCCTCACTAGGAATCCGTGAGTTTTTGCTCTTTTTCTTACTTTTGGTTTATATGTTTTTGACATAGTTTTTAGTATGAGTATTTAGTATGAGTATTTAGTATGTGTATATAGTATTTTAAGCCTTATCCATAGCCGATTTTATCAATCCTGAAATTAATTTCGATATTAATTCGATCTTCTCTTCAGAACTGTTTACGTAATCTTCTTTAATAAAATCAAGGTCTTTAGCTATATATAGCTGGCTTTGTAGTTCAAACAATGACCCTTTAGCTATAGAATAGAATCTAACCTTATCTTTAGCTGTATTTCTACCAAAACCCTCTGCGATATTAGAAGTAATAGAAACAGCGCATCTGCGCATCTGGCTTATTAAACCAAATTTTTCCTCAGAAGGAAACTCTTTTGTTATTTTATATATTTCTATAACAAAAACATGTGCTTCTTTCCAAACCTTTAAATCTGTAAATTTTCGTATTTTTATAGATACTTCTTCCATATTCGTAGTCGTATACTTATACGTATACTAAATACTTATACACACGTTACTAACATATTATTAACATATATTACGATTTATATCAAGTTACATTTTTTTCTTATAACTATATAATGAATGTAATCTTTTTAATTTTCTAAAAAATTTATGAATGAAACTATCAACGAAAATGTAATAGACGAAGTAGACGTAAAAGCATTATGGGAAAACACCCTCGTTGACATAGAACTTGAAATATCTAAAGCAAACTTCAGTACATGGTTTAAAAACACCCACGTCATAAAGGTAGAAGACGACATGGTGTACCTAAGTGTAGAGAATGCATTCGTAAAAGACTGGCTTTACAAGAAATACCACAAAACAATACTAAAAATCCTAAGAAACTTCGTCCCAAGTGCTCGCGGACTTGAATACGTAATAAAAAAAGACGACAAGAAAGAGGAGGGCGGGGAAATCAAGCATAATGTTAACAAAGAATTACCTTTAAGTGATTTTTATATCAATAAAGAAGACAATCTAAACCCGAGGTACATCTTTGACACATTCGTCGTCGGTTCATTTAACGAATTAGCACATGCTGCGTCACAAGCAGTTGTGGAAAAACCGGGGATAGTGTACAACCCACTGTTTGTTTACGGTGGCTCAGGTCACGGTAAGACACACCTTATCCAATCAATAGGGAATCAGCTTAAGAAGAGGAATCCAAACACAAAAGTGTTCTACACTACCTCAGAAAAGTTTGCGACAGACTACATAAGTGCTGTGCGAAGCAATAAAGTGAACACGCTTTTTAAAGAAAAGTATAGAAAGTACGATGTTCTTATATTGGACGACATCCAATTCCTCTCAAACATGGACAAGACTCGTGAAGAGTTATTCCATTTATTTAACTCACTTTACGATGACAACAAACAGATTATTTTCTCATCTGACAAGCACCCCAACTTCATACCAAACCTAGAAGACCGCTTAAAATCAAGGTTTTCTGCAGGTATGATCATAGACATACCGTCTCCTGACAGTGAGTCTCGTATGGCTATCATTAAGCTCAAAGCACAACAAAACAAATTGATCATAAGCGACGAGGTGGTGAGCTACCTTGCTACAAACATCCAGGGCAACATTCGTGAGCTAGAAGGCATCCTTAACTCTATAATCTGCCAGTCACAACTCAAAAGTAAAGTCCTTACATTAAGCGACGTGAAGAATCTTATCAAAAACAATGTAAAACCTAAAAAATCTGTTTCTGTAAAGGATGTTATTAAGCAAGTTGCAGAGTTTTACAATTTAGAAGAAGATATTATTTACAAAAAGACTCGTGTGAAAGAGGTTGTGAAACCAAGACAACTAATAATGTACATACTTAGAGAAGACTTTAACGTTTCTTACCCTACTATCGGGCAGAAGCTCGGTGGTAGAGACCATACGACAGTTATTCACTCATGTGAAAAGATTAAGAACGATTTGAAAGTGGATAGTATGCTCATAAAAGAGGTCGAGCAGATCAGAGCGATGTTGAGTTAATGTGGATAAGGTTGTGAATAAGTTCTGTATAAAATTATGTATAAACTTTGTATAAGTATTCAGTAAAAAAACGAATATTAAAAACAAGAAAGTTATCCTACAGTAGAAAACATTTTATACAGAACTTACTAACAAGAAAATGTGGATTAGAAACAAGTAAAGTGCGTTTAAGAATATATAAAAGAGAAAGTTATGCACATATCCACAGCACTAATAGTAATAGTAATAAAGTAAATTAATACAAATAAACTATAACTAACAAAATATGAAAATAGAATGCACAAAAGAAAATTTAGTAGAAAGTATAGCAGTTGCTGAAAAGATCAGTGGTAAAAACTTAACGCTACCTGTTTTGAATAACTTACTACTAGAGGCTAAGGGTGACAAGTTCTTCATACGTTCTACAAACTTAGACTTAGGTGTAGAAATAGAAGTACAGTGTAAGGTCCATCGTGAGGGTACAGTGG